>Ga0194130_10002548_pt1 | contig 26250 bp, 19 predicted proteins | sample TA2KigsurfametaG_FD_160084 | JGI IMG/M metagenome (GOLD analysis project Ga0194130, IMG submission 160084) | Freshwater microbial communities from Lake Tanganyika, Tanzania - TA2015050 Kigoma 12 surface | ecosystem: Environmental > Aquatic > Freshwater > Lake | place: Tanzania: Lake Tanganyika... | reverse complement strand
CAAAGCTTGCGCCGCTATGGCGGGCTTCCCTACAGTCCGTGCGCTCCGAGGGCGGAGTCGCCAAGTGGTAAGGCAGGGCTCTGCAAAAGCCCCATTCGTCGGTTCGATTCCGACCTCCGCCTCCAATTCCAACCGCGTGTGCGGCAGGGAGTTGCGGGGCCAGGGGCGGGAACTTCCAGTGAAACTTCCAGTGGGAAGGCAACTCCGCCACTAGGCCGGCACTCCGGCCTAGAAGGCGGCCAGTCCTCTCTCACGGCAGTATTTCGCGCGGCTCTACGATCACAGAGCATGAATGCGCGCTATCGTTGTTTCCGCCGGGCGAGCGGGGTGTTTTACCTCGAGGACACCACCACGCATCAGCAGTCCAGCCTCAAGACGCGGGACAAGCACGAGGCCGCGCGGTTGACGCACGCGCGCAACGAGGCGCACCTCCAGCCGCAACTGAACCGGCGGATTGCACAGGCGTATCTGGCGGCCGGCGATCCCCAGGCGCTGACGCGCACATGGCAGGACGTGATGGAGGCGGCGGTCCAGTTGAAGAGCGGGGCCAACCAGGTCCGCTGGGCGACGGCGATCCGGGAACCGGCGCTGCTCGGCCTGGGCAAGGTGCCGCTGCTGGAGACGCAGGCCGACCACCTGCTCAAGGCGCTGCATCAGGGCACGGTGTCCACGAACGTCTATCTGCGGCGCCTGCACAACTTCGCACTGGACATGTCCTGGCTGCCGTGGCCCGTCATCCCGAAACGGCAGTGGCCGGCCGTGCGCTTTAAGGCCAAGCGGGCCATCACCTGGGAGGAGCACCAGCGCATCGTGACGCGCGAGCCCAACCTCGAACGACGGGCCTACTACGAACTCATCTGGCACCTGGGCGGCGCCCAGGGCGACATGGCGAACCTCCGGGCCTCGGACATCGATTGGGAGCGCCAGACGATCAGCTTCTTCCGCCAGAAGACCCGGGAGCTTTCCCTGCTGCGCTTCGGGGAATCCATGGCGGCGATCCTGCGCCAACTGCCGTCGGTGGGACCGCTGTTCCCGTATCTCCGCACCGTGCGGGCCAACGACCGGGCCACGGAGTTTCACCAGCGCTGCGTGGGCCTGGGCATCCAGGGGGTCAGCCTGCATTCCTACCGCTATGCGTGGGCCGAGCGCGCCCGGGTCGCTGGGATGCCGGAGCGCTTCGCGATGGAGGCGCTGGGGCACAACTCGAAGGCGGTCCACCACGCCTACTCCCGGCGGGCGCTGGTGCAGGTGCCTTCGCTGGAGGAATACGAACAGTCGGCCGCGGCCAAAGTGGTTCCGATGGCCCGGGCGGCCGTGGGTGCGTAATAGACGAGAACAAACTTCTTTCCTGCTTATTTCAGGGGTTACTTCCACGGGTAGGAGAGGTTATTTCAGCATGGGTTGAGCTGCACTTCCGTTTCGTTTCCGCAAGGTGGCGTCGAGTTCGGCGGTGGTTGGGTTCAGTTCCAAGACTTTGGCAACCTGGGCGAGGTGCGTCTGAAACGCCGCCAAGTTTTCCTCAAGCTGCTGGATGCGGTCGGTCTTGAGTTTTGCTTCCTGCTCCACCCGCGCCAGCGAGCCTTTGAGTATTTCGACTTCGACCCCGGTGAACTTCTTGTCCAGCTCCTCCATGTCCACGCCGCTGCGGGCGATGTAAACGTCGGGCATGCGACTGGAAAACGCCCAGCCGTAGCGGATGCACAACTGCTGGCGGTTGAGCTTGCTGGCGTAGTAGGTCGCCGAGCTGTGACGGAAGAGCAGGAAATGGAGCCGGCGGCCCAGGACACGCTCGCCGAGCCGCTGAAGGAAACAGCGGGCCGCGATGTAGGACGAAGCGAACACGGCGTCCGTGGACTTGATGCCAGCCCGTTCCCGCTCCCGGAGGTAGTCGCGCACGGCATCGGCAGTGTGGCCCCAGAAGAGCGACACCGTGCGCCCCTTGGTCTTGCTATATTGCGCTTTGAGCGTGATCCGCACGAAAGTCCGCTCCTGGGTGGGGAGCTGGATGTCCTCATAGCGGATGTTGTGGAATTCCGTGGCACGCGACCCAAGGTCGAAGAGCACCGCAACGAGGAAACGCTCCTCCGCGCTCCGGCACGCCTGGTAAAGGCACTCCGCCTGCGCCTCACTTAGGAACTCGGGGTCCTTGTTCACCGGGCGGGTGTCCAGCCAGTCGGTCAACTGACGCGCGCGCTCGTCGCCCAGGCGCCACCGGAGATAAACCCTGAGCGCGCGGCGGATATCCACTTTGGAAGCGTGAGCGTAGGGCCGGCCGCGGTTGCTGGCGAGCGTCCCTGAACCGAGCGCCTTCTCAAAACGCTCGATGTCGTTGGCGTTCACCCGGAGTGATGACTTGCCGAAGAACACAAGCGGGGCGCGGAGGACATCGGCGTATTTGACTTGGCGGCTTTCAGAGATCTTCCTCCCTTTGTTGACCTTGCCCAGTTCAAGGTCTTCGAGAAAACGACCGATGGCCCGCTTCTCCTCAGCAGTCACCGGCCACTCCTGCAAGCTGCGCAGGCGCCTTGCCACGTTGCGGTCGTGGATCTCGATCTTGCCCATCATGGGCTGTAGAGCGCGTCGGGGTATTTAAGCTTTGCGCCAGTGTAGCGACTTTGCCGCAAGCCCTCGCCGGGAACTCAGCGGAGTCGCTACAGTGAGCGACTACCTGAATCCTCTGGACGCTCGCCGTTCCTCCGGCTGGAGGGAGAACACATCTTTTCCCGCTCCTGAACGAGCTGCAACAGCAGCAGCAGGACTTCATCCGGGCATGAATCCAACAACCGTCGCAGTTCAGCATCACGTTCCTTCCGGCTGCATTCGGGAGAGTCCTGGGCTTGGGCCATGGCCAGAGCACCGGTCCCGCCGTTAAGAAGTTGACGTTCAAAACGTTCGGAACCCGCGGGCTGGCAGCATCCGCGGATTCACGGGCACCGGGAGTATTTCCCACACACTTACGTGTGTAATGAATCAGACTGGCGGCGAAGGAAGATGCGGTAAGGCCGGTGGGACTTGTTCCGCTGCGCCTGCACGCGGTCGTAGAAGATGGGCGGCAGGCGGTCACTCCCCTGCGGCACCGTGTTCGCCAGATATTTCAGCGCCAGCGTCACCGCGTAGCTGCTCCGGCGGCAGAGCTTCATCAGCCGGGAGAGCGACAGCGGATACTCGTAGCACGGCCGCGTCCGGTGCAGTTCACGGTAATAAAACTCGATCCGGTCCAGCACCAAGCGCAAGAGCCGCTGCTGGCGCTCGTCCAGTTCCTCCACCACCCCCGACCTAATCCAGACCCGCTGCTCCATCACCTGCTCCGGTCAGTTCGACCTTGGGAAACCGCACCAGACAGGGATCCGTGCGCCCCTTGATCTTGACGATGCCCTCGCCCACGCGCAGCCGGTCGAGGAACACCTCATCGCCGGGATCGAGGAAGAGCGCGCGCTTGGCCGTCACGATGTCCTCCTCATGCTGGAGGCCGAGATAAATCTGCGTGTTACAGTTACCCAGGATGTAGATGGGGATGAGCGACGGGTGCTGCGTGATGCTCACCAGCCCCTCACCGAAGCCCCGGATCTCCCGGAACACGTTCTCCAGGCTGTTGCTCGCCTGTCGCTCGATGAGGCTCTTGGGAAACAGATTGTGAACCTCCTCGAGCACCGTGACATGGCGCAACTGGTCCGTCTCGCCCTGCCCCAGCCGATACAGATGAATCCAGCGCAACAACACGTCGCTCAGGAACACGCGCAGCGGCTTGGGCAGCTCCTGGTCCAGCTCGATGACGACCGGCTGCTCCAGCAGCTCCTCGAGCTTGAGTGGATGCCGGGCGTTGAAGGCGCCGGCGGCGGGCCCAAACGTGAACGTGCGCAAGATGCGCGCGCAACTGTCCTGCCAGAGCATTCGGCGGCCTTTGAACTTCACTCGGTCCAACTCCTCGGCCGCATCGAAGAAGTTCGGATACTTGGTCACGGCCTCCGAATAGAACCCGGCCTCGTCGAACTTCTTGTCCAGGATCTCAATCAGGATGTCCGCCACGCCGGGGCCGGAGATGTGCGACTTCTCCAGCGCCTCGACCACGGCGCTCAGCCAGGTCTTGGGATGCACGCCGGGCGGACCGCGCAGGGGATTCCAGTTGAAGGCGGACTCGCCCCGGCGGCCCACGGCGAAGACCCGGATGTGCTTCGCCTTGGGCACGGGCGCGTCCCGCAGCCGGTGATAGCTGCGTTTCCAGTCCACGACCAGAAAGGGCACGTCCTGCTGGAGCAAGCCAAGCAACAGCAGTTGCGCCACATTGGTCTTGCCCCCGCCGGTGATGGAGAAGATGCCGAGGTGCTTGATGAAATTCTCGCGGCGGAGAAAGAGCGGATACAGCTCGCGCGCGCCATACGCGACGTGGCCCAGCAAGAACTCGCCCGCCGCCAGCTCCTGACTCGGCGGCGGCAGGAGCACCTGCGTGTCACTGGCGGAGCTTCCCAGATATTGCACCGCCACCATCTGGATGAGCGACTCCGCCTCCTGCTTGGCCCGGGGCGTCTCTGCGGTCAGGTAGGCGTGCCACAGCGCGTCAGCCCGGGCCCCTATCAGCGGGCGGAGCTTCTTGCAGACGCTACGCAGCTCCTGGTCGCGCATGGTGAAGGAAGAGCGAGCGGGCCCGGGACTGTTCGAGTGCCTCCCACACGTCGAGGAAGTCACGGACGACGGGGACACTGTCCGTCCAGCAGGCGGTGGTCTGGCGGCGGAGTTCCTGAGCGAGTTGCGCGCGCTGCTGCACGAAGGGCGACAGGTCACGCGGCTCGCGGAGGTCATAGCGGACCAGCCGGCTGACCCGCTCCCCATCGGCAATGAGCCGTTCGGACTCGCTGGCCAGGGAGGAGAGATTCTGCTCGCGGAGCCGGAAGCGGTCGCGCAATTCGGCACCCAGGATATTGAGCTTGGTGCGGAGCACCGCCGCCTTCTGGCCGAGCAACTGGTCCAGACGGTGGGTGGAGAGCGGTTCAGCAGAATCGGAGGAATCCATCCCCCTCGGGTCCACCTGCCCCTTAAAAACGTGGTGGTAAATTCGTTCGGAACCACCGGGTCCGAACCGAATGAGCGGAAGGTTTATTAACTCCCCAGTGGCGACATTTTCATGGAAACTGTTGTTACTCTGGAGCAGTGGCTGCGGCGCGGCACCCAGCGCGCGGCCGTCCTGCAAGCGCTCCGCAAGCCGATGCCAGCGTCGGAAGTTTGCCGCGCGGCCCGGCACATCAATCCGCATCTTCAATTGCGGGACCTCTGGCTTGTGCTTCCGCCGTTGAAGGAACGCGGCCTGGTCGTCTGCCTGACTCCCCGGCAGGCGAATGGAAAGCTGTATGCCCTGACCCCGATGGGACGAAGACTCGTTCACCAGGCCTTCGCCGTGGAGCCTCCAGCCGTTCCCCGCCTCGTGAACTGGCGGGACTACTCCTGGGTCGTGCGCGCAAAGACGCGCCGGTTGACCCTGGATGGTCTGGCCCGGTTGAGTGAAAAAACCAGTCACCCACAGACGGCCTCGGCGGTGAGGCGATTCCTGCGCGCGGAGCATTCCGTCGGGCTGAATCCTGTGCTGCGCTCCCTGAAGGAACTGCTCGGTCGCGGGCTGGTGCGTGTTGCGGGCACCACCGAAGAACAGGCCCGCCGACTCTACCAGCTCACCCTCGCCGGCGAGCGCATCGTCACCCAACTGCGGCGCTGAACCGCACCGAAAAGCTTAAATGCCCGCGGCGGTTCCGAATAGACGAAGGACCATGAAACTCGACATCGACCGGCTCATCGCCGCCATCAGCCCGGAAACCTACTGCGTCCCGGCGAAGCGACGTGAAGTCCGGCGCGTGCTGGATGAAGGACGGAAGCGGGGTGATCCCCTGGCGGTGCGTCACGCCGCTGCGCTGGCCGTGTCCCGGTCTGCCAACGACATCGCGCTGGAGGAACTGCAATCCCGCAGTGCCCTCGATCCCGGGGTGCTCCGACATCCGCTGGAACGGCACACCTTCGCCTGCGACTCGATGGACCAAAGCCTCGAAGCGTTCTACTTCACCTTGCTGGATCACTTGGCCGGCCACGGCTGGCAGGTCACGAAGCTTGTGGACCATCTGGATGCGGCAGCGGGCTCGGGGTTCGGCGGTGACCTGTCGCGGCGCGCGATGAAAGCGCAACAGGAAGCCGCCCGGCTGCTCGAAGCCTCCCAGGAGTTGGTGGAAAAGCTTTTACACTGCGTGGAACGCATCAAGGACATGGAACGGCAGCTCGCTGCATTATCCGTGGGGGGCACAGGGCCGATCCCCCATCTGAAATCGCCCGCGCAAACCATCAGCGCACCCTCCCTCTCCACCGGCACCGAGGAAGAAACTTCATCGCGATCCACCTTCACTGCGGACGAGGTGCGAGTGCGGCTGGAACTTGAGCGCGGACAACTGCGCGCCCAGATGGACCGGCTGCGCCTTCAGGCCCACTGGCTTCAGCCGTGGCTGCGCACCGCCGAGGAACTGCACGAGCACGGCTCTCCCCGCCCCGACTTGGTGAGCGCGTTCAACACCGCCCTCCTCGACGTGGTGCTGCTCGCGCGCCGTGCGCTGCCGATCGAGGAACTAATTCACGAGAGTGAACTGCCGCGCTTCTTCGCCAAGGCTCCGCACCGGAACTACACCCCGGCCGTCCTCATCGAACTGCGGTTTCGCGCCGCACCACGCCGGGTGGCCACTGGCGCGCACGCCTTTCGGGGCCGCGTGGAAGCCTGCCTTACCAGTTACGCATTGCACGATGCGGAAGTGGTGGCACTCCAGCGGGAACTCGAGCGTGATGAAGTGGGCCACCTGCTGAAGGCGGTCGGCGTTGGCTCCCCCGCCGCCACCGAGGCCATGCTGGCGGACATCGAGCGACTGCTGGCTGCGGGCAAGCCCAAGGCGGAGGTGCCGAAGCACTCCGACCCCAATCCATTCATGATCCTCGGGTCGCTGCTGCTCGACCTTTGGCGCTGGCTGATCTCCGGGCGGCGCGCGAGGCAAGGGCCTGACGATCTCACCCCGGACCGGCCATCGGAGCGCATTCTGCGCTCACAATCAGTTCTGCTGTCACGCCGGGACTGCCTCGATTTGTTTGGGGCCGTCAAACACCTGACCCATCAACTCGCACTTTTGCCAACCGGATGGCCCCCGGGGTAATGGCGCGGAGTGAACCCGCGCAAACAAGCCAGCCCTGCGCTCGCTGCATGGCCATCCGGTCTTCGTGACTGAATTCCACGCCGCGAGTGTGTCCGGTGATAGGGTGCGGCTAAAGGAGAAATTGAAACTGCCGACGGTGACTTGGCGCGCTCGAAGGGTGGGCGGGAGTGGAGTTCGGCTGCGACTTTGGGCATGGCGGTGCGGTGTGCGGATTCTGCGCCCCGGTGACAGCGGTTGTCAAATGGGGTAGGTAGGGTGGTTGCATGGCCCGTAGCGTGCAACGGCCGGTTGAAGCGTGCCGGGTGAAGATTTCCACCGAGACCGCACGCGACTCCTTGCTTTCACTCAAGAGGATCCGCAGAATCAACCGAACAGCACGAAGGACTCGGCATGGGGCTCTACTACCGTAAATCCGTCAACCTCGGCCCGTTTCGGGTCAACGTGGGCAGATCCGGTGTGGGTCTTTCCGTCGGCACCAAAGGTTTCCGCACTGGCGTCAGCCCCAAGGGCCGCCGCTACACGACTTTCAGCCTGCCCGGCACGGGTTTGGGCTACCGAACGGAACACAAAGGCCAAGGGTGCCTGCTGATGCTGGTCGGTCTGCTGGCCGTGTCGGCGCTGCTATGGAAAGGACTACGATGAATCTGGCTTGGAAACGAACGTTGCGAACCAGCTCCTCGGAGCGGTTTCTAGCCGTTCGCGACGGCAAGGATGTGGCGGCGGTTGACCTGCACTACCTCGCCAATGGAACCGTCAGCGGCACGGTAATTCTGCTGAAGGAGGCGGGTTGGCAGGACGCCGACATCCCAACGTTGCTCCGGTCGCTGGACGAGGATTTTCTGCCGGATGTGGATCTGGAACGCGGCACCCTGAGCTACACGGTGGTGATGGGTGAGGTGCTAGGGAATTGGGAGGCCACGAGCGAGGTGAAGTGAATGCGAGCAAATCATTTTGTATTCGATGCTAGGTGGATACAGCGCGCCGGATCATCCATGTCGGCCGCATTGTTCGACGCCATTCTCGCTGTGGTTACGTTCGGATCTTGCTTGGTATGGCCGTCAATTTTCTCTAAGAGCTTCAGCATGAAGAAGTGGACGGTTACTACTTTAACTCGGGGCGCCTCACCACCCCTCGCTCGGGACTAACCTCAGACTTCACCAAGTGCCATGACCGTTGACAGAATACAACAAGGCACCGTGGTCCGATTGCGCACGCGGCATTGGGTTGTGCAGGGGGTTAAGACAACCGTTGGCGGCTCAACTGTCTCCTTAGCCTGCGCAGACGACGACGCCCAAGGCGAGGAACTCGACGTTGTCTGGGAGGCGGAGCTGGACCGCAAAATCGTGGATGAAGAGAGTTGGAAGGACATCGGCCGGAAAGGTTTTGATCCCGCTCGTCACTTTGCTGCCTATGTAAACACAGTGCGTTGGAGTTGCGTCACCGCCACCGACGCCCGCCTGTTTCAATCTCCCTTTCGCGCTGGCATTCGCATCGAGCCCTACCAGCTTGAGCCGCTCCACAAAGCGCTGCGGTTGCCTCGCGTGAACCTCTTCATTGCTGACGACGTCGGCCTCGGCAAAACCATCGAAGCCGGCCTCATTGCCACCGAACTGCTCCTCCGTCGGCGCGTCCAGGATATTGTCGTGGCCTGTCCACCCTCCATGTTGCTTCAGTGGCGCGACGAGCTGGAAAATCGTTTCGGCCTCACCTTTGAAATCTTCGACCGCGACTACGTCGAGCGCATCCGCCGCGATCGTGGCCACAGCGTCAACCCGTGGACCACCTTCCCGCGCTTTCTCATCTCGCACAAACTGCTCATTGACGAAGCCTACGTGAACCCGATGCGCGACTGGCTCGGAAATCTCCGGCCGGGCTCGCTCTTGATTCTCGACGAGGCGCACCACGCAGCGCCCTCCAGCGGCTCGAAATACGCCATTGATTCCCAGATCACCAAGGCCGTCCGTGAGCTCGCCAGCTGCTTCGAGCATCGCCTGTTCCTATCCGCGACTCCGCACAACGGCCACAGCAACAGCTTCTCCTCGCTGCTCGCCATCCTCGATCGCGAGCGGTTCATTCCGGGCATCAAAGTGCTTTCCAGCAATCTCGACGCCGTCATGGTACGTCGGCTCAAGGACGACCTGCGTTCCATCGGTGTGCCTGGGTTTCCAAAGCGCGAGGTCGAGCCCATTGAACTACCCAAGGCCCTTGGACAGGCCGCGTTGCCGGAGGATGCGCCAGAACTCGCCCTTGCCCGCCTGCTCGATCAATACCGCACCGTCCGCCTCGACCGCATGGCCGGTCAGCCCCGCCGCGCGTGCAATCAGTTCGAGTTGCTCATCACCCAGCTCCAGCAACGCCTCCTCTCGTCCATTGAAGCCTTTGCTCGCACCCTGCGCGTCCACAAGAAAACCATGGAGCGCGTCTGGGCCAAGGAAGTCGCCGCCTCGACCACCGAGAGCGCCGCCGCGGAACGACTTCAATCCGCCGATGCCAACGACGAGCGCGGTCTCGTGGAGGAAGGCGTCCTTGGCGACTTGTTGGATCGCGAGGCCGAGAAAGCCACCCTAGCTTCCGCCGCCGGCGATCCGTCCGCCGCGGAGCGGCAGTTGCTCGAACAGATGTTGAGCATCGCCGAACCCGCCCGCCGCCTGCCCGATGCGCGCATCCGTTACCTGGTCAACTGGATAAAGGAGCACATGTGTTCGGGCGCGGCGTTGCCGGACGACGGTGGCGCGCAGAAGGGCGCAGTCTGGAGCGACCTCCGTCTGATCCTGTTCACCGAGTGGGATGACACCAAGCGTTACTTGGAACAACAGCTTCGCGCCGCCATTGCAGGCACAGACCGGCACGAGGAACGCATCGAAATCTTTCACGGCCCGACCCCACTGGAAAAGCGCGACGCCTTGAAGCAAGCCTTCAATGCCGCGCCCGACGCGCACCCCATTCGCATCCTCATCTGCACCGACGCCGCCCGCGAAGGTCTCAATTTGCAGGCCCAGTGCTGGAACCTGTTCCATTTTGACGTGCCTTGGAATCCCGCCCGGCTCGAGCAGCGCAACGGTCGCATTGACCGCAAGCTCCAGCCGCAGCCGGTGGTCTATTGCCGTTACTTCGTTTACACCCAGCGCCCCGAGGACAAAGTCCTGCGCGTCCTGACCCGCAAGTCCGAAACCATCCGCGAGGAACTCGGCAGCTTTAACGACGTCCTCTCCCGCAAACTCAAATACGGCATCCGCCGCGCCGCCGCGGACCAGCTCGCCGGGGAACTGGATGCCTTCGAGGACAAAACTGGCCACGCCGCCACCGCTGAGGAACTCGAATCCGTCCGCAAACGTCACGCCGATTTGAAGGCGGAAATCGCCGCCCGCGAGCGCCAGTTGGAGCAATCCCAGCGCGCCCTCGCCTTCAATCCCGATGTGTTGCGCGATGCCCTCTCGTGTTCGTTGGAACTCATGGGTTCGGCCGGCGTGCGCGACCTCGGCGCGGGTCGCTACGCGTTGCCGGACATGGAGACGCGCGCCGGCGGCGATCCCAAATGGTCCTCCACGCTCGACACCCTTCGCGCCCTGCCCAAGGACGGCAAACGCAACTTTGAATGGCGGCGTAACGCCCCCATCCGTCCGCTCGTGTTCCAACCACCGCCGGGCTTGGATGAAACCGTGGTGCAGATGCATCTGTCTCATCGCCTTGTTCAACGGTTGCTCGGTCGCTTCAACGCCCAGGGCTTTGTCCTGCACGAGCTGTCCCGCGCCTGCCTCATCCAATCCGAGGATCGCATCCCCCGCGTGGTGCTGCTCGGCCGCCTCGCGGTCTTTGGGCCACGCGCCTCGCGGTTGCACGAGGAACTGCTCACCGTCACCGCGCAATGGACCAACCCCCAGCCGCGCTCCAAACCGCTCGCCCCTTTTGCCCGCGAAGCCGAGGCCAAAACCATGGCCATGCTGGAAAATAGCCTCGCCGCTGCCGCTGGACAGACACCACCCGAGTCCATCCGCACCCAGCTCGCCGCCGCCATCCCGCAGAATGTCGCCGACCTGCTCCCGCATCTGGCTTCGCGCGGGACAGCCGCGTTGGAAGACGCGCAGAAAAAACTCACCGCGCGCGGCGAAAGTGAAGTCGCCGGCCTCGTAAAAATCCTCGAAGACCAGCGCAAGCGCGTTCAGGCGGAACTCGCCAAAGGTGATCCCGACTGGATGCAAACCACGCTCCCGCTCGACGATGAAGTTCGCAAGCAAACCGAACTCGAACGCAAACAGCGCCGCGCCGACATGAAGTATTGGCAGGACTGGCTCACCAACGTCGAAGGCGACCTCAAACGCGAACCCGAACGCATCCGCGATTTCTACTCCGTCAAATCGCACCGCATCGAGCCGCTCGGCATCGTCTATCTCTGGCCCGCATGAACTTCGATCCCCGCAAGCACGCCATTGACGAGCACAAACGCTGGATGGGCTACCTCCAGCCCGAGGGCGTTGTCGTCTCCGCCGTCGCGCTGGTGGATCACGGGGTGCAACTGGACGCCTCCACCTTCATCTCCACCCAGGAACGCTTCCTCGCCGCCGTCAGCAAAGACCCCGACACCGGCGCGCCGCTCATCTCGCACTTTGCCCAGTTCGCCCGCACCTTCCTCGGCTGGCGTGATGACCTCCTCGACATCTTCGCCGTCGAGGCCGAAGTGCCCGACTCCCTGCGCGTGTCGACCGGCGAATTCGGGGAACTGCTCCATCCCGACGCCGCCCTGCGTCTGCTCGCCCCAGCCGAGGGCGCCCCGCCGTGGCTGCTCCTGGTCCGCCAGTTGCCGCCGGGGACGAGCTTGGATGCCGTTCCCGAAACCCAGCGCGCCACCGGCTGGGTCGCCTCGCCTGCGCAAAAGTTCGAGCGCCTCCTCCGCGGCACGAGCGTCCCCATCGGCCTCATCGCCAACGGGACGGAAGTCCGCCTCATCTACGCGCCGCGCGGCGAGAATGCCGGCAGCCTCACCTTCCCCGTCCGTTTTATGACCGAGCTGGCCGGGCGCGCCGTCACCTCCGCCTTCGAGATGCTGCTCTCCCACCGGCGGCTCATCTCCGTGGCCGAAGCCTCGCGCCTGCCGGCGTTGCTGAAAAAGAGCCGCGATTACCAGAGCGCCGTCTCCACCCAGCTTTCCGAGCAGGTTCTCCATTCCCTTTACGAATTGCTCCGCGGCTTCCAAGCGGCGGACCAGCAGGTCGGCGGCAAACTCCTCCGCGACGTCCTCGCCCGCAATCCCGACGAGGTCTATCACGGCCTGCTCAACCTCCTCCTGCGTCTCGTCTTTCTGCTCTTCGCCGAGGACCGCAGCGTCATGCCCGCGGGCCGCCTCTACCAGAACAACTACTCCGTTCATGGCCTCTTCGAGCGCCTCCGCGCGGCCAACGAGCGTTACCCGGACACCATGGACAGCCGCTACGGCGCCTGGGCGCAACTCCTCGCCCTCTTCCGCCTCGTCCATGCCGGCTGCAAACACCCCGACCTCACCACCCCGGCCCGCTCGGGAAACCTCTTTGATTATGACCGCTTCCCGTTCCTCGAAGGGCGGGCCAACCGCAACCAACCCATCGGTGAGTTGCCTTTGGTCAGCGACGGCACCATTTACCGCGTGCTCGAAAAGCTCCTCATCCTCGATGGCGAACGCCTCAGCTACCGCACGCTCGATGTCGAAGAAGTCGGCTCGGTTTACCAGACCATCATGGGCTTCTGCGTCGAGGTCTCCGCCGGCAACGCCATCGCCTTGAAGGGCAAACGCAAGAACGGCGGTGTCCCGGCCGCACCCGTCATCAACCTCGACCATCTGCTCGCCGTCCCCGCCAAGGACCGCAACAAATGGCTCAAGGAACACGCCGACACCGAGCTCTCCGGCGAAGCGGACAAAGCCCTCAAAGCCGCCGCCACCGTCCTGGACCTCCTCGCCGCGCTGGACAAACGCATTGACCGTCAGTCCACCCCCATGCCCGTCGGCCCGGGCGGTCTGGTGCTCCAACCCACCGACGAACGCCGCCGTAGTGGCTCCCATTACACGCCGCGTTCATTCACGCAGCCTATCGTCCGTAAGACCCTCGAACCGATTCTAAAACGGTTTGGCGGCCAGCCCACCCCTGACCAAATCCTCTCCCTCAAAATCTGCGACATCGCCGTCGGCAGCGCCGCCTTCCTCGTCGAAACCTGCCGCCAGCTCGCCGACGTGCTCGTCCGCGCCTGGCGCGTGCATGGCGGACGCCCCGCGCTTCCGCCCGATGAGACCGAGGAACTCCTCGCCATGCGCACCATCGCGCAACGCTGCCTCTACGGCGTGGACCGCAACCCCATGGCCGTGGACCTCGCCAAGCTCTCCCTCTGGCTCGCCACCCTGGCCAAGGACCATCCCTTCACCTTCCTCGACCACGCCATCCGCTGCGGCGATTCCCTCGTGGGCCTCACCCGCCGGCAAATCGAGACCTTCACCTGGAAAACCGGGTTCACCACCGGCCAGCTCTGGGAACAGGAAGTCCGCAAACGCACCGCCGCCGCCCTGCGCGAACGGCAGAACCTCCTCGGCCTCGGCGACGACTACGGCACGCCCCAGCTCAAGCGCGAGAAACTGGAAAAGGCCGATGAACTCCTTGACCTCGTGCGCTTCATCGGCGATGCCGCCGTGGCCGCGTTCTTTGCGGCGGACAACGACAAGGCCCGCGAAGCCAAGCGCGCGGAACTGGCCGACCGCATCTCTGAATACCTGCGGACAATGGAGATGAAACTGCGCCCTTCCGCCGAAGTGAACCACCTACGCAGCGGCCAATACCCTGTGAGGCCGTTCCACTGGGAAATTGAGTCTCCCGAAGTGTTTGCTCGCGAGAATCCCGGATTCGACGGCATCGTCGGAAACCCACCCTTTCTTGGTGGGAACAAGATTTCCGAGTATTTTGTCGGCCCTGAGTATGGCCATTGGTTAAAATTCAGAATCTCTGAATCCAAAGGACAGGTTGACCTTTGTGTTTTTTTCTTCTGTCGCGCCTTTGCCTTGCTTCGAGACGGCGGATCCATGGGACTAATTGCTACTAGTGGTATTTCAGAAGGCGATAGCAGGGTAGCTGGCCTTGGCACCATTACAAAGCAAGGAGGCCAGATTTTTGCTGCGAGCACCGCAGTTACATGGCCGGGTGCCGCTGCGGTGCTCGTCTGTCAAATCCACATCTGCAAGGGAGACCCAGGCGGGATTACTCGCCAACTCAATCTGACTAATTGCATTCACATCAACTCAAGACTACAGCCAAGAAGCGAGCTGCCAGATGCGCTTGCACTGACCAGGAATACCGGCAAGTGCTTCAAAGGAACTTCACCTGGTGGTGACGGATTTGTCCTCACCTTGGAGGAAACCCAGCATCTCGTTGAAAAAGACCCGCACAACGCGGAAGTTATTAAATTGCTTGTCGGAGGTGACGAGGTCGTAGCGCCCCCCGGTGAGCAACAAAACCGCAGAATTATCTCTTTTGGGAAAATGCGCCTAGAGGAGGCAGAGCGATGGCCGGCAGTTCTTGAAATCGTCAAAGCGCGTATCCTGCCGTATCGGTTGACGGGACGAGACCATGGCCCCGGATTACACGGGAAGAAATACTGGTGGCAGCATGTTCTTCGCGCTGACCCTCTTTATGATGCGATCGAATCACTCGGCCGATGTTTGGTCACCCCTGAAGTGTCGACTCACCATGCGGTGCGATTCGAGAACACGTCGGCTCTTTTTCTTAAGACTGTCTATGTTTTTGCGTGGGATAGCTACTGCGCATTTTCGTTACTGCAATGTAGATCACACGAAATCTGGTCCCGCGAACACTCGTCCAAGCTTGGGGTCGCCTCAAGATACTCAGTATCTAATGCTTTCGAGACGTTCCCGTTCCCCGCCGGGTTCGAGACGAACGCGGCGCTGGAGGCGGCGGGGCGGGAGTATTACGAGTTCCGCGCGGCGCTCATGCAGGACCTCTGGCTCGGCCTCACGGAAATCTACAACCTCTTTCACTCGCCCGATGACGAGGCCCTGGCACGGCTCGAAGCCCTCTACCGCAAGCGCGCCGCCACCCCCGATTGGCGCACCGCCGAGTCCGTCCCCGCCGACCGCACGCCGCTGACGCTTTACGCCACCCCCGCCACCGCGCTCGCCGGCGTCCGCCGCCTGCGCGAGCTGCACGCCGCCATGGACGCCGCCGTCCTCACCGCCTTCGGCTGGACCGACCTGCTCCCCCAATGCCGCTGCGAGTTCCTCCTCGACTACGAGGACGACGACTCCGAATCCGCCGAAGAATCCGGTGGCCGCAAAAAGAAGAAACCTTGGCGCTACCGCTGGCCCGACGAAGTCCGCGACGAAGTCCTCGCCCGGTTGTTGAAGGAAAACGCCCTACGCGCGGAGGAAGAGCGCATCACTGCGAGCAGGGCGGCCACAGTTTCGTCCGCTCCCACCAAGCCGAAGGGCAAGAAGCGCGCTTTGATGCCTTCTCCCGACACCTTGGACCTCAACCTGTCATGAGCCGTAAGAACAATCGCAAGCCTGTGACTAAGGCCGCCGACCATCCCAACGAATTGGGGAAGTATCTGGGCGACTACCAAGTCTATCCTAAGCTCACCGGAAAGCTCGACGACTTTGCCGCCCCGTTCGACCAGGCCACCATTAACGAGATAGTGCTATGGAAAGTAGCTCGCTACGTCGAGCTGTCGCCTGCGCTGATGCGCCAGCTGGATAACTTGCGAGCGCTCAACCCCGGGGAGCACAAAAAGGGGAAGGATACCCTTGAGAAGTTGCTCGCCATCAAAGGCGTGAGGTTGCCCATGGCGTCCACCATCCTGCGCTTCGCGAATCCAAGGGTGTTTCAGATCTTCGACCGGCACATTTATCGGGCCATTTACGGTAAACTCTATAAGAACCTCTCCAAAAAGCCCGACGATTGCCTGCCGATTTACTTCAATTTTCTAGGAGATCTCCGTAGTTTGTGCATGGTGAAGAAGATCGATTTTGAGGTTTCCGACCGCATTCTTTTTGAGTTCGATAAAGCAGAGAACCCACCACTGTCCTCCGAAGCCGAGTAGCTCTCTGACATTTCAAATGAACATTCCCCACTTGACCCATACGGGCAGGAGCGAATTCTATCCAAAGATTCGCGAGAGTTTGCGGCAAGCCAATGGCGCCTGGCCGGTGGTTCCGCTCGACAAAACCGGGGGCTACAGCGGCGATGTGACTATTGCCATCCTCCACACAAACGAGGACGAGGTTGAAACAGATGTGGAGCTGGGAGACTGGACACGCTTCCCGGCACGCATCCGGGCCGCTGCCACCGCGCTGCGTGATGCCGGCTTGCGTGGCCGCTTTGAGATCGACCACGAAGATGGGCAGTTGACGGTAAGGCAGCAGCCTTAAACAGCCTGAACGCACATGAACTCAACCGAAATACGCTGTGAAATTGTGGAGGCGCTCCGGCTGGACCTCGTCGGCCCCTCCAACGACCACGCCTTCGCTCACGAATTGCTGCCCCAATCGCCGCGACGCTGGTATCTCACCGGTTTCCTCGTGCCCAACACCGCCGAGAATACGGTCAAGATATCCGGCGATGACGAAATGTCGGAAGAAGCTCCCGCGCAAGTCAACGACGCGGATGACACCGAGACCAGCGAGCAGCCGGCCCGAGTCAATTATCTGCCGTCCTCCATGGGCTTGAGCGTGCTCCTTGGGCCGCACACCCACCGTCTGGAGGCCGTCATCCGCTGGGGTGATTACCACTGGGAGGCCGAGGAAAAAGTGGCCGAGCCGGACGAAGACGAGGCCGCCAGGAAATACGAGGAAGAAGCCTCCAAGCTCGATGCGCCCCCCGAGGACAAACAGTCACAACTGGCCCTCCATGACAAGAAGAAGCGACCGCGCAGCGGGTATCGCCGGGAGTGCCGGGAGGAAACCGTGCTCATTCCCATTCCCGGAGAGAATGGCAAGGCCACCATTCCCGTGCCGAACAGCCGCGGGCTGAACCTCGTGGCCTCGGTGCGTCCCATGAAGCATCTCGCTGCGGGCATGCTGCCTGGCGGCTCTCATGCGGTGTCCGTCTTTCTCGTCAACGACCGCCCCACCAAGGAGGGCGAAACCTACCGCGCCTTCATCTTTCAAGCTGAGATCGAGCTGCGCTGCACCGAAGGTCTGCTCGGTCGGCCCGATCTTCGCGGCCTTTCCGCCATGGAGAAAGCAGACGGCGACGAGTCCATGGCCGACCTGCAATATCGGGACATTCTGGAATACGCGGTCGGCCACGGTGTGTCCGCCGAGCCGTTGTCAGTGGTCGCTGGCATCTGTGGAGGCGTGCGCACCTGCTGGATTCCCTCTGCCGAGGTGGAGCGCGTGGACCACTTTAACCCGCCCGGTCTGGACCTCGGCATGGATGCCCTCGGGGCGCTCACCAGCGGCGCTGAGGCGGCTACCAAACTGGCGCCACTCGTCACTGCGTATCGCGATTGGATTGCCGTGCAAGCGGATCAGCTTCCCAAGCTCAAAGTTCCGGCGGCCCAGCTCACCACAGCGCAGGACCTCATTCGTGGCGCAAAAGCGGCCGCGGACCGCATCGAGGCGGGCGTCAAAAAGTTAAGCGAGGCAGACGTTCTCTCCGCCTTCACGACGGCCAACCGCGCCATGGCGCGGGCCGCCCGTCAGCGCGTAGCCAGCCAGACCGGCCAGAAACCCGAAGCCGTGGAAGCCCCCAAGTGGCGGGCGTTCCAGCTCGCGTTTCTGCTGATGAACATCCAGGGCATCGCCGAGCCCGCTCATGCCGAGCGCGGCATTGTGGATTTGCTCTTCTTCCCGACCGGCGGCGGCAAAACGGAAGCCTACCTCGGCCTCTCGGCTTTCACGCTCGTGTTGCGCCGTCTCCGCCACGAGGGCGTCGCCTCGGCGGGCGTGAGCATTATCATGCGTTACACCCTGCGCCTGCTCACGCTCGACCAGTTAGGCCGCGCCGCAGGGCTCATGTGTGCACTGGAGCTGGAACGCGCCCAGTCCGGCGGCAAGCTGGGTGCATGGCCGTTTGAAATCGGCCTGTGGGTCGGCTCGGCCGCCACGCCCAACCGCATGGGCTTCGCCGGCGACAAATCTCCCGGCGCGGACAAGACCGCCTATGCGCGCACCACTAAATTCAAGGGCAAGACGGACAAGTATGCATCGCCCATCCCCATCGAGTCGTGTCCGTGGTGCGGCACAAAGTTCACGGGTGATTCGTTTGAACTACACCCCATCGGCTCCAGCAATCCCACGGACCTGCGCGTTGCCTGCATCAATGATCATTGCAATTTTTCCTCAGCCAAAAACAAGACGCTGCCGATCGTCGCCGTGGACGAACCCATCTACCGGCGGCTGCCCTGTTTCATCATCGCCACGGTGGACAAGTTTGCCGCGCTGCCCTGGACCGGCCGCGTCGGCTGTCTCTTCGGCCACGCCCAACGGCATGACAATGAGGGTTTCTATGGCCCGTGCGACCCGAACAAGGGCAAACCGTTGCCCACCCCCGGTCTGCTGCCGCCGGACTTAATCATTCAGGACGAGTTGCACCTCATCTCCGGCCCTCTCGGCACCATTGCCGGCATTTACGAGATCGCCATTGAACAGCTTTGCTGCCGCCCGCTGCCTCATAACGCCGTGTGCCGTCCGAAAATCGTCGCTTCCACGGCCACGGTGCGTCGTGCCGACCGGCAGATTCGCGCGCTGTTTGGCCGGCAGGAGACGGCCATCTTCCCACCACCCGGCCCAAGCCGCAGCGATTCCTTCTTTGCCCGCACCACGGATGTTTCCGCCGACGCCCCGGGCCGTTTGTATCTTGGCATCGCCGCCCAGGGCCGCAGTATGAAGGTACTTTTGCTCCGCACCGGGCTGGCCTTGCTCTCCGCAGGCCAAACACTTTACCAGCGTGAAGGAGGCAAGGTGGCCACCAATCCGGCTGATCCCTACATGACGCTGCTCTCGTATTTCAACAGCCTCCGCGAATTGGGCGGCAGCCGGCGCATCGTGGAGGACGAGGTGAAGTCGCGCCTCGAACTCTACTGGAAACGCCGCCGCCTTGATCCCGAGGATAAACTTTTCTCCACGCGTTACATCAAGCACACACCGCTGGAGTTGACCTCTCGCGTGGAGACCGATGAAGTGGCCGCTGCCAAGCAGAAGCTCGCTACCGATTTCACCAGCGATGACCGCGTGGATGTCGCCCTTGCCACGAACATGATTTCTGTCGGTCTTGATATCGTCCGCCTCGGTCTCATGCTCGTGTTCGGCCAGCCCAAGACGAGCTCGGAATACATCCAGGCCACCAGCCGCGTCGGTCGGCAGAAGGACAAACCCGGTCTGATCGTCACGCTGCTGAACATTCACCGGCCCCGTGACCGTTCGCACTACGAGCGTTTCAATGTCTATCACCGCACGTTCTATCGCTCCGTGGAAGCCACCAGCGTGACACCGTTTTCCCCCCGCGCGCTGGATCGTGCGCTGGCGGCGGCAGTCGTGGGCCTCTGCCGGCACACCCTCGGCAGTCTTACGCCGCCCAACGGCGCAACTGCGGTGCAAACGCATCTCACGGCCGTTCAGGATCTCGTCAAGATTTTCGGCCAGCGTGCCCTCAATCATGATGTCGTAAAAGCCATCAACGGCGAAGGCGCAGAACTCGAGGATCACGTCACTAACCGGGCCCACGCCCTGCTCGCCGATTGGGCCAAGATTGTGCTCGAGAAAACGAAGGAGGGCGTCGGCCTCAACTACCAGAAATTTGAGGACGCCGGTGGCCAGTCCCCGCTGCTCCGCGATTTCCTCGATCCCGAACTGGTCCGTCTCAAACCCATCTATTCCCGGTTTCGCGCCAATCGTTCCATGCGTGATGTCGAGCCGGCGGTGGACATTCTCCCGCAACCTTCTTCCCTGGGGACCAACTCATGAGCGAGCGCTCGCAACTCCGTTCCAATCAAATCATCACCACCTTCGGTCCGGGCGCGATGGTGGATCTGCCGGAGAAATCCGTCATCGTCGCCGGGCTTCATGAGTGGCACTACAAAAAAGACAAGCCTTGCCTGATCAAAGAGCCGCGGCTGGCGGCCAAGGTCGGTCGCCTGCTCAATCGTCCCAGCGTCGAGCTGCGCAGCCCGCCGCCCGCGGAGGACCTGCGCTTCACCAAGGGCATGGTCCAGCCCGCTATCACCGGCTATGTCTTCCCGCACTGGTTCATCGTTCAGAAAACGGAGAAGACCCCTGCGGCCCACCGGCGCCGCCGGCTGGTGCTGCGCGATCAGTTGAAGAACGGAAGGTTCTTCGATTCGTCCGACAAAAAGACCTATTCCGTTGTGCCAGTCCGTTTTGTCCGCGCCTGCTGCAAGGGCCATGTCGGCGACATTGCCTGGCGTAACTTCGCCCATCGTGGAGCCGATATCTGCGCGGCGGATCTCTGGATCGAGGAGCGCGGCACTAGCGGCGACCTCTCCGAAATCTGGATTGTCTGCGAGTGCGGCGCCAACCGTTGTATGCGCGAAGCTGCCGAACACGACAGCCATTCCCTCCTGATGTGCAATGGCAGTCGCCCTTGGTTGGATGACAAGGACAGCGCCTGCGACCAGCCCAATCGTCTCTTGCTCCGGAACGCCAGTAACGCTTATTTTCCCCAGTTGTTGTCGGTCATCTCCATTCCGGACAGTATGTCGGAAGTGGACGTCCTCGTGCTCGATCTCTGGGAGAACTATCTCCAGTTCGTCAAAGCCGAGGAGCGCCTCAATGAGGAACGGCAAAAGCCCGCTGTGGCTTCTTTGCTTGCCCCGTTTACAAACGAACAAATCCTGGGATCCATTGTAAGGATTCGCAATGGCGAGGCTGCCGCCGCAGTGGCGCGCTCAGTCAAGGACATCGAATTCGAGGCGCTCTCCAGTGCCAAGAACGAGGCCGCCACCGACCAGCCTGATGGCGATTTTTTTGCGCGCCTGCTCGATCCCAAACGCTGGCAGTCACCCTGGCTCGCGGCGCTCGACAAGATTGTATTGGTCCATCGCCTCCGCGAAGTCACGGCCCTTGTCGGATTCACTCGCTTTGACTCGGCCGGCCCGGACATTTCCGGTGAGCTGGACATCGCCGTCGAACGCGCCCCGCTAGTCGAGAATCCCCGATGGATGCCCGCAGCGGAGAATCGTGGGGAAGGCTTTTTCATCCAGTTCCGCCCGGAAGCGATCAAGGCCTGGCTTGATCGCCCTGAGGTGCAAGCGCGGAGCGCCGCACTTGAAGGTGGGTTCAACGCGTGGCTGCACGATCATTCGGGTGTCAAAGTCACGTTCCCTGGCGCCGCCTACGTCATGTTGCATTCCCTCGCCCACCTGTTAATCACCGCCATTTCCCTAGAATGCGGCTATCCCGCGTCGTCCTTGCGCGAGCGCATTTATGCGCCGGTCGCCGGGGGCTCGGACATGTCCGACTGTTATGGCATATTGATCTTCACCGGCTCCAGTGATGCTCAAGGCACCCTTGGCGGCTTGGTTCATGCGGCTCGCGACCTCAAGCGTCATTTGCTCCGCGCCTGTCAGCTTGGCTTCCTTTGCTCCAACGACCCGGTCTGTTCGTCACATACCCCCGGCCACGGCTCGGTCGAACAACTTTCCGGCAGCGCCTGCCACGGCTGTCTCTATATCTCGGAAACTTCCTGCGAGCAGTTCAACCGCTACCTCGACCGTAGCCTCGTTGTGTCCACGATTGACCGCTTGGGCTGTCAGTTCTTTGACATTCCCGCATGAGCTCTGGCACCGAAGCCACCGCCATTTTGCTGCGCCTCCCCGCCGCTCTACTGGCGGGGTTGGGTGTCGCCTTGGAATCGGGAACGCTCCGGCACGGGTTTTCCCAAAAAACGCTCCACCCGTTCTGCGGCGATGCCGCGCCCGCGGTGGAACAGGCTTTACGCCATCTCGCCCACGTCGGCTTCTCCACTGCCACTGCGGGAATGCTCTGCCAGGGGCTGGGGCGCGCCCTTGCTGAGCGTGACGACGCCGAACGAAGTTTGCAGTTGGTTCTTAGCGGCCCCGAGGTGGTCGGGATCCCGGTAGTGGACACCAAGACCACCGTCCTCTCCCTCTTCCAGGAAGCGCAACAGGAAGTGCTCATCACTAGCTACGTGTTTCACCAAGCTGCCGCTTTCTTCTCGATGCTGGCCCGAAAGCACGATGCCGATCCCGCGTTCCGCGTGACGTTCATTGTGGACCTCACCCATAGCCGCAAGTCGCCTGAAGACAGCATTGCCAAAATGGCGCCAGCCTATGGGGCCAACTTCCGCAAACAGCACTGGCCCGGCCGTCGGCCGCCCGAGATCTGGCACGACCCGCGGGGTTTTGAACCAGCTGCCGCCGATCGCGGGGTTCTTCATGCCAAAACTGTAATCGTGGACCGCAAGATCGTTTTCATCACATCCGCCAACTTTACCGAGGCGGCGCAGGCCCGGAACATCGAGGCCGGTGTCCTCATACGCCAGCCGCGCATCGCCCAGCGGTTGCACGACTACTTTACCGGCCTCATCACCACCAACGTCCTCCGCCCCATCAATCTAGTGTGAAAAGGTCGCACCAAGGAGACCGACGTTGAGTAAACAAAATGGATCCCTCCTCACTACTACGGCAGGAGCTGTCCATGGGAGACGAAATGTTCGATCGAGGCTTGGCTAAGCCGACGTATTGTCGAGCTTACCTACACGACATGGAGTCTTTACGACTTTGGCGTGGATTGCGGTTCAAACGGACCACCATTCCGTTGGAATGAGGAGCAAAGATTTCTGCTCCGGTGCGAGTTGGACGCCGCTTTTTTCCACTTTTACCTCAATCCCTCCCGGAACCCCGCGATGCCGTGTCCTACATCATGAATACCTTCCCCATTGCAAAGCGCAGGGACGAGGCCCGCACCGAGGAAACCAACGCCGCCGGCGAAGTGATCAAGCCCGGCCGCTACATCACCAAAGACACCATCCTCGAAATCTACGACGCCCTCGCCGAAGCGATGAAGTCGGGCAAGGCGTATCAAACCCGTCTTAATCCACCGCCAGCAGACGCGAGGTGTTGTCATCCCCCAAGAAGCTTTGAGTAACCACTTCTTTAGATACCTAAAAAAGGAAACAGGCATGGGCCAGTTTCCTTCTCCCCACCTCACACCCCCAGCTTACGGAGCTTACACTCTTCAGCAACGGGAGTGGAGGTGGATGGGCGAGCACGGCCGACAGACCATTGCCTCAACCCAACAATCTGCTCGGCCATCAAGCGGGACAACGGGACAAAACCGTTCAACGCAGCCGCAATGTCGAGATCGGCGGGTCGGTTGGGTTGACAGGCCTCCGGTTCTTGCGAGCCTGTTCGGAGCATGAGCGCTGTAGTTCCGCTCCCAATCCCATCACGCAAGCGGCGGTGGAAGTGGGTGTTGCGGGCGCTCGCGGCGCTGGTGTTCGTTACCGGGTTACTCGCGGTCGCAGCATATCGCGAGGTTTACCGCAGCAACGGCGAGGTGTTGAGCGGTGGACGGAAGCGCGCCTACCTGCTGCATGTGCCCAAGTCGTATCAAGCTGATCGACCTACGGCCTTGGTTATTTGCCTCCACGGTTTTGCCGAATGGCCCGCTCATGTGATGCGGTTGAGCCACTGGAATCGGTTGGCGGACAAATCCGGCTTTCTGGTGGTATATCCCTTCGGCAGCCGCTTCCCGTTGCGCTGGCATTGCGGTGGCGGGTTTAGCAACCGCGAACTAGCCCGACAGGACGTGCAGTTCATCGCCGACCTAATTGATCAACTGAAGCAGCGCTACAACCTCGACGAGGCACGAATCTACGCCAACGGCCTCTCCAACGGCGGCGGCATGTCGTTTCTGCTGGCTGGCCAACTGTCGGGGCGCATTGCGGCCTTCGGCAAGTATTTGAAGTTCAGGTCGCGCACCTTGGCGGCAGCGTCCACGATGGCGCAGGTGATGCGGGCTTCCTCGGCAGTCGGATAAAGGTGCGCCACAGCGTCGCGGGTATCGCCGTCTACTCCTCATCCAGCAATATCAAGAACTGCCCCTGTACGTTTTTGACGTCGAAAGGGGAGTGCGCATCAGTCAATAGAACCGGGGTGCCCCTTCCGCGCAGGGGCAGGGGAGGTCGTTGTTTCAGAACGGTGGTAGAAATACATGCAGCCGAGAGACAGGCTTGTGAGGACATGCCATAGGGCATGACCTTGCAGCCAGAGGTCTGGGCCGGTGAATCGGCCGGCGACGTCGAGTTGCCGGCAGATCACGGCCGCAACGAGAGCCGCACAACTCCCGGCCAGCCAGCGAGCGTCGACTTTTCGGAAGGCGTGGAAACGGTCCAGCAACGCGAAAAGACCAACGGTCGCGATCAGGGAGCAGAGCACGAATTGGGAGGACATGGACCACTTGTAGCGAAACAGGAGCACACTGGCGACCGTGACGAGGATGAGCGAAATCGGCCAGGTGGGGAGAGTGCGGCGATGACGGCCCACGGGCAGGCAGGGAATCCAACGGCCCAAGCTCACCGCGATGAGCACCAACAACGGGGCATACATCGCAGCCACGTCCAGTTGCTGGCCGAACCGGGTCAACGACGCATGAAAGAGAGCACTGCCCGCGCCCAGATAGCAGCAGGCCAATCCGAAAGCCAGACTCAGCGCAGGCGTCCGAACCAGATATCCCCCTCCGCTCGGAGAAGAGCGACGCAGATCATGTGCGCCAAGCCCGAAGCCGTAGAGGCCAACGAGGACGAAAGCCAGGTTGGACCAGGTGTTGGCCCGGGTGCGGAAGACATCGTTGATGTAAATCCGCTCGGCATAACTAGGCCGTCGAAGTTCCCTGCTTTCTCGCCAACCTTCCCAGACATTCCGATTCAGGCCGGCCCGCGAGAGGCCCACCAGCGACAGCGTTACCACGAGCAGTGTGCTCCAGACGAAGCCGTGGACCCAAACGGGCAACCGGGTTGGGGCGCATTCAGGACCGGTGGTGTTGGGGTGAAACATATCGACTGACCGCTCTCAGTTTGTAAACGGGACATTTCTTGATAATGGATTACTCACTGGACGGCGAGTCAGATCACTTTATCGTAAATTTTCTGGAACACCTTGTCCGCGCCTTCGTTCGCGCGGTTCGGATCGCAGATGGTGATGCCGTCTTTGCCGAAGCGCGCGGTGACGGTCGCGCCTTTGCCCTCGGCCAGGTATTTGAAGTTCAGGTCGCGCACGCGGGCGGCGGCGTCCACGATGGCGCAGGTGATGCGGGCTTCCTCGGCGGTGGGATACAGGCTGGCCACGGCGTCGCGGCTCTCGCCGGCGAATTTCACGCGGCACACGGCCACGAGGCCGACGGTGAGGCTGTCCACGCCGTAGCCGACGTAGGCGCGCGTGCCGTCGGCGCGGAGGACGTCGCGGGTGAAATGGTTGTTGCTCGTGCGCGAGCCGCCGCCCTTGTTCCACCAGCGGAAGCCGCGGTATTGCTGGTCGCTCTCCACCTTGCCGTCGGCACCGACGATTTCGTGACCCTGGTTCACCGGCCCCTCGAAGTCGGGCGGCGTGATCCAGTTGTTGTGGAAGTTGATGCTCATGCCGTTGTCGAAGTCCACGCGCACCTGCACGGCGTCGTAGGCGTTGATGCCGTCGCGCACGAGGCGCTTCTTCTGGCCGACGGCGGTGAGCGAGACGGGCTTGGCCCGGTAGTAGGAGTAAATCAAATCGGTCCAGTGCGGCCCGACGTAGCTGAAGGGGTCGCTCGACTCGACCCACTTGAAGGTGCTGGTGCTGACTTCGAGCGGCTCTTCGAGGAACGCGGTGCCGTAGAGCGGCGCGCCGATGCGTTTCTGGATGTCGTCGCGGATGCGGAGATGGTCGGGGTCGTAACGTTTGTGCATGTCCACGGCCACGATGCGGTTCTTTGCGCGCGCGGCCTCGATGATCTGGTCGGCTTCGGCGGTGGTGAGGCACATGGGCTTTTCCGTGAGCACGTGCACACCCTTCGCGAGCGCGGCGAGGATCGGCTGCGTGTGCAAATGATCCGGCGTGGCGACGGCGAGCACGTCGAGATCGGGGAAGTCGCGGAGGA
>Ga0194130_10002546_pt1 | contig 26252 bp, 22 predicted proteins | sample TA2KigsurfametaG_FD_160084 | JGI IMG/M metagenome (GOLD analysis project Ga0194130, IMG submission 160084) | Freshwater microbial communities from Lake Tanganyika, Tanzania - TA2015050 Kigoma 12 surface | ecosystem: Environmental > Aquatic > Freshwater > Lake | place: Tanzania: Lake Tanganyika... | reverse complement strand
GGTGGCGCCTCACAGAGCGAACGGTATCCAGCCGGTACAAAGGGTCAGCACTCGGCTTCGGCTGGAGCCTACTTCAACCATTGGTGATGCTTGCTATGTATACATTTGTGTTTTCTACAATCTTTAAAAGCCGCTGGAGCGGCTGGGACGAAGCCGGATCGCTGGGCTACGCGATCAACTTGTTTACCGGATTGATCGTTTTCAACTTTTTTGCAGATTGCATAGCAACATCGCCCGGCTTGGTGATAAGTAATAAAAGTTATGTGACCAAGGTAGTCTTCCCGCTAGAGCTGCTCGGTGCATCAACCATAAGTTCTGCCAGCTTTCAAGGTATCACAAGCACAGTGATCTTGATTGTCTTCGAGGTGCTGGTATTTCACAAACTGTCAATAACAGTTTTATGGCTACCTGTGGTATGGTTACCTTTGTTTTTGGGCTGCCTAGCCTTAAGCTGGATTGTTTCAGCGCTAGGGGTGTATCTGAGAGATCTGGAGCAATTAGTGCCGATGCTGCTGAGTGTGATGATGTTTATGAGCGCAATATTTTATCCAATCAGCTCGCTGCCAGTGCATCTGCAACCACTCATGCACTTGAACCCACTGGCAGTAGTAATTGAGCAAACAAGACATGTAGCCATTGAAGGAGTGGTACCAAGTCTTCACTATGTGATAGTTGGTACTGCAGTTAGTCTGGTGGGATGTGAGATTAGCTATAGGTGTTTCAATCGTGCACGGAGAGGCTTTGCTGATGTGCTATGATGATAACATAGCAATTGAGGTAAGAGGGCTTAGCAAGTGCTATAGGTTGTATGAAAAGCCAAGCCAGCGACTAAGGCAGGCCTTGCCTTGGCAAAGAAAGAGATTCTATAGTGAATTCTGGGCTGTAAGCGATTTAAGTTTTACTCTTAAAAAAGGACAAACGTTGGGTGTAATAGGTCGAAATGGATCAGGCAAGAGCACTCTTCTACAAATGATATGTGGAACACTGACACCAACAGAAGGTATAGTAAGCGTAAGGGGAAGGATCGGAGCTCTGCTAGAACTTGGGAGCGGTTTTAATCCAGAATTCACAGGGCTGGAGAACATTCGACTAAACGCGGCAGTACTAGGTCTAAAAGAGAAAGAGATTAATGAAAAACTTGATGCAATCCTCGCCTTTGCGGACATAGGTGGTTTTGCACATCAGCCAGTGAAGCATTATTCAAGTGGCATGGTGGTTCGACTGGCATTTGCAGTACAAGCACATATTGATCCTGCCATCCTAATAGTAGATGAGGCACTTGCAGTTGGTGATGAGCTTTTCCAGAAAAAATGCTTTGCACATTTAGAGAGGCTAAAAAAACAGGGTTGCTCAATTCTGCTGGTAAGCCATAGCTGCTCACAGATAAATCAACATTGCGATGAGGTAATGATTATGAACAGTGGAAAGCGAATAATGAAAGGGGATCCACATCGTGTGACCGCACTATATCAAAGATTGATTCAGTCGCCTGATGCCAAATGGGAGGAGACTATAGCAGATGAAATTAAAATACAAGAGAGTATTGACATCTTGAAGAACACAAAAGATACAATGATAGGGAATGAAATGTGCGTTGCAAGGACAAAAAAGGCAGGAGCAAAAAGCAAGCCTTGGTTCGATATTGATCTAAAGTCAAGGTCAGCGATAGAATACCCAAAGAATGGCGTTGGGATAGTATCAATAATTACAAAGACTATAACAGGTGAAAAGATAAATACACTAGCTCATGGTGAGCCATTTGACATAGTTTTGACGGCAATAGCGGATATACCTATAAGAAGCCTACGAGTGACATGTTTTATAGCAAACCAAAATGGAACTAGGGTAACTGGTCAAACTGTTCCAAGAGAATTAGGAAAAGGAATTGAAGCTCAAGCTAACGAAGATTTGGAAATAATATTTAGGTTTAATGGTGGACTATGGCCGGGATATTACTTTATAGGTGCAGGAATTTGCGAGGTAGATAGCTCGGGAGTTTTTCTACATAGAGTAATAGACAAGACAGTGATACGGATTCTTGACACCGAAAATATTTTACCAATAGGAAATGTGGACCTAAGTAGATACTAATAGAACACTCATGCCTTGGGAAATAAGATATGCGATGCCAAAAAGATCAATGAAATAAATAAATAAAAAGATGTATCTGAAAGGAAATAGAGAACAGAAGTGCGAGGTAAGAATGGAGAGATCGATGACAAGGTGAGTTAGTCAAACATGGAGCGTAGTCATAATTAGGATAGAAAAATTAGCAAATTCGTGTCAATAATACAAATAAGGCATAAAAAGGTAATTATAGGAGACAAGCAAACATGAAATAGTGTCGGATATAATTCAAAGCAATTAAGCAAAGATTCACTAGGCAACAACATAGACACAGTTTGTACGAAGAAAAATGAATACGCAGTTACAATTAACATGATTAATAATAGTTGGAAAAGACAAAGAAAGTGATAAGTGCAAAGAGATAGAGTACTAAAAGAAAATATGTGTAAATAAAGTGGATTATGTAAGTATAGATGAATGCAACATTCAAAAATGTGAGTGTTAAGGGATTAAACAAAAGAAGTTTAAAAAGCGATAGCGGTAGAGAAACGGGGCGAGGGAAAGAAGAGGAAATAGAGGTTGCAATGATGGAAGTAGTAGGGACATAAGTACCTAAAGTCATGAAGGAAGGTATTATGGGCTTTAATTGTAAACGTTGATCAAGTGTTGAGCGTCCGGGATGAGAGTAAGTGTTGAATAGAGAATGATAAATAGCAGTTATGGAACAATATATGTTAATGTGATAACGACACTTGATGATGGTACTTCACAGTGTTTTTGTGAGACGGACAGATGAGTGGAGCAAAAGAACATGCAAAGAATACAAAGAAAAAATATAGTGTAGAGTTGGGTTTGTATTAGATTTCCGAAAAGCACTAATAGCTTAAGAGAAACTAACCTTAAACATAACATTTGAGAGCTTTTCCTGCAAACGTTTGACGTCGACATAATTGTCTTGGGTTGTGATGTCTTTAACGAATGCAATAGCAGATGAATTGCGTTCACAATGTACTAGATTACAAGCAAAAGATGAGAAGTCTAGATTAGATACAATAGAATATAGAACAGCATATTCGACATAGCGGTTGAGAACACGACAACTAAGCACAAAGTCTGTGATTGTACAATGGGTACCAGATGCAATAAGTACTAAGGCGGCGATTGTACCTTCAGATGAGAACTTATCGCGCAAAGAGATTGAATAGAGAGAATGCCTACCGTTCTCTAAATCTGAAGGAGATAGACGACGCATTGAGAGATTGAATTGATTGGTACGGTTAAATAATGTATGGATACGGTCTGTCATATGGTTCTCTAAAACGATATCTAGCTCTTGCTGGAGAGAAGAAAGCCACGATGTATAAGATGCTGAATGATTTTGACTTTGTGCCAAGTCGTCCTTCAATAATTTTCGTTTTTTATAAAGGGAAGTTCTATCAGAAATATCCGTACTAGATGGACTGAGCGTTAAAAACGGATCCTGTAAAAGATTGAAAACTCTACTGTAGATATTTGGGGCTAATGGGACAGAAAACAGATCGGGATATTGCGAAGTAACCTCGTTACACTCAAAAAGATTATCATCAAAAAAGATGAATTGATCGATTGATATTGAAAGATCATTGGAGAGCTTTGACAATTGTACACTTTTTGGTTGATCAGACGCTGACACATAGATGAAGTCGGATTCGGTTAGTGGCATGCTTAGTGTTGAAAATATACTTAAAACATCATCGAGAGAGTTCTTAGAAACTATAACGAGAAGATAGCCTTGTTTGCGTAAACATTTGATATGATTCTGAAAGAACCGATAGTAATTATCTACAGAGGTGTGCCCTGAGATCTTAAGATTTAAAGGACCGTCTTCTCTGATGATTCCTCCCCACAATGTGTTGTCAAGATCGAGTGCAATTACTTTTGGTTGTTTATAAAGGGAGATTCGATTGCATAATGTTTGGAGGCGGGATACAAAAGCTGTAAAATTGTAATGGCTTAGCTTGTGATTGTAAGAAAAGTAATGCTTGGAAGATCTCTCATCAGAAATGGAGATAAGATCAGAAGTAGGCATATAAAAAAGGTTTGAATAACGCAACGAGAGGTCATAGATATATGCGTTAAAGAGAAGGACATCAGAATAAGAATAGTTAAAATGCTGATCTAGATAGAGGACACGACCTGAATGAGGGTCACGAAACAAAGGAGAAATCTCTGATAAAACAATGGATGTGTAAATAGGGAGATTTAGGATATAGCTGACAAGAGTATCAAGATGTGTAGGTATGGAGATGTTGGAGCCTGAGCCTCGATGTTTATAAGAAGAAAATGGCAGAGTACATAGGGTATGTAGCTGTAGTGATATAAACAGAATCCTAGGAGTTTCACTAGACAATGATTCAGGTAGGCTACAGAAAGACTCAATAAATGTTTGACTATTGTGTGACAATAAGCAAAAGTTGGGCTTAGTAGCAAGAAGTGAAAAATCGGAATCAGAGAGAATGTCGATAGTTAAATTCATTGCGAGACAATCTGTATCAAGTCTTCTAATGAGAAGGATCGGTGCGGATCTGATGTAATATGATCAAAGAGGTCAATTTGGGAGTCAAAGTAGGAGTCAATCAAGGAAAGAATCTGGATGGAGACGATACTGCTAAGCGAGGTACTAGGACCTATAATTATTGAATCAAGTGAAATTGATTTACACTCATCAAAAGGTAAGAGCCGTATGTGTGTCAAGAAATCATCAAGCATTATTTATTTAATGCAGAGAGCAAGCAGGTAATGGCTCATAGAGCCATGACCAGTATGGACAAGCTCATCATTCATGCTGAACATGAATACCCGTGAGACGTGAGGAAGAAGAGATGTACGAAGTTGATGTTTAGATTGACAATTAACATGCCCGGGGTCCCTCTGAGTTTGTGGAATGAGAGATTGGGACTCGATAGAGGGTATACCAATGATCAAAGGGGAAGAGGGTAATAGAGAAGAAACTACATTGGATATAAAGAGATGCTGTTGAGAATGAGGTATATGTTCAAAGACATCCAACATATAAGCGCCATCAAAAGAACAGGGGAGGGGATTATGTATAAAGTCGTTACAAACAATATCAGGTTTATCTGGCCAGGACTGGGTAATTTTGGCTGCATGGTTGCAAAACCTGTTGTCGTAGTCAGAAAGTGTAAGATGGTTTACATGCTGAGAGACAATCTTAGAAGCCCAACCATCACCACAACCGATCTCCAGTACATTCGAGCATCCCTCAAGCATTTTGGCGCAAAACTTGTAACGTGAAAGAACAAAGCTTAAACGCTTTGGGTCTTTGAACCATGTGGTGGAGGTAACACAACCGAGACTGTCAAGCGGTGATTGGAACATATAATCGTACTGCTGGTTCATTAGCCTATAGAGTAATGTTCAATAATACCACGCATGGTTGCTATGGTTGAATCAGTAGGTGGAACCTGAAGATATGGAAGGAGTAACTTGATAACATGAGATGGCTGCTCCCACCATGAAATAGTTAATAATGCATCAACAATCTGAACGGGAAATCTAGATCTAACTGGTCTAGCAGGGTTACCGGCAACTATTGTGTAGGGCTGAACATCAGATGTAACAACAGATTGTGCAGCTACAACACAACCGGGATGTAAAGTTACGCCACTGAGTATTGTGCAAGACTGTCCCAACCATACATCGTTAGAAATATGGACGTGACCCTTGGAAAAAGGATGAAAATCTGATTGAGAAGTCGGTGGAAAGATATGAGTATGAATATGTCCAAAAGGATAGGTGGATGTCCATGAAGTTGAATGATTACCTCCTAGAATAACAGAAACATACTTGCCAATCGAATTAAAAGATCCTATGTAAAGGTTACAACCTTCATTCCAGAAACTTAAGGAGATATTCTTGAGGCCGTAAGAAAAGCTCCCATAATAAATTATTTGTGAAGAGGAGCCTCTGATTGGGGGGGGGAATTCGGGCATAGAACTAAGTTTTTTGAATTAATGTATTATTATCGAGGAGGAGTAAGGATAGATCAGAATTAACAAAAGTATCGCAGATTTGCGATACTTCGACAGCCAAAGGGTCACCATGAAGATTTAGACTTGTATTAAGCAATGCGCCGATACCGAAAAGCGCTTTTTGTCTGAGAAGGAGCTCGTAATATAGTGGATTATCATGTTCAGAGACAATATGAGCTCTACAAGATCCATCATATGGGTGTGTACCAGCAATAATCATATGCCGGGTATCTGGTAGTGTCCTGAAAGAAGTAGCCATAACATTGCCCTTAACACTCTTTGGGTTGTCTAAAAATAAATGTGCATCACAATCAAGTACAGAAAGGGCGAACGGCATCCAAAAATCCCTTTTTTTAATAGCGGAGTTGATCTTAGCAATGGATGAGAAAAGACTTGGGTTCGCAAGTATGCTTCTATTTCCAAGAGCGCGTGCTCCAAACTCAGATTGACCAGAGACGTATGCACCAATATGGCCAGTATGGATAAGGCTGAGGAAGGTATCAATGGTGGATTCGTGGGTAATAGATACTGATGTTCCAAGATGTGAGGATAATTCCGCAACCGAAGGAGATGGATAACCAAGACTCAAAGAGCTGAGAGGTTTGCAAGTGTTCATGAATGCATAAATAGCACCTATTGAGAGTGATTCATCTCCACCAGAACCCGCAACATCGTAACTATCTATAGCGGGTAGATAATTAAGGCACATATTAAGCTTGACGTTCATAGAGATACCGCCGCCAAAGGAAAACTTAGAAAGATTATGGTATGACAGCGCTCTAGAGATTGAATTTGAGACAATATGCTCTGTTGCAAGCTGAAAGGCTGCACATATAAGATCAAAGCGTGCATTCTTGAACAGGTCAAGGAAATAGAGGTAATGATTGATTCGCTCGCCAGCAGGCGAAAGATTAATAGTCCCATCTTTTCCGATGTCAATTAGGTCGCAAAACTTCTCAAGGTAAGAGGATGCTTTAGTATGATTTGCATATGGTGCCATACCCATTAGTTTATATTCATCGTCCATAGGCTTCATATTGAGTAAGACACAAGCAACCTTCCACCACTTGCCTAAGGGACAATGACTTGAAGAGGATAGAAGCTGAAGTTGGTTATCTGGGGTAGCTAGCCAGTATGCAAGTGTCGTACCGTCGCCTCCTCCATCTAAGGTAAGGACAAGTGTTGGGTCGATAATTTGGTAACGAGAGAAGACAGCATATGCTGCGTGGCAAAGATGATGTTCAAGGAAGTGGACTTTATCAGGTGAAATTGATAGAAAATTGGACACATGATTGAGTCGATGCTGCAAGAACAGTGTTTGTAGCTGTGCTGGTGTGTAGTCATCTGAGTATTCAAGGAAGCTGTATGAATAATCTAATGGGTGAGATTCAAGAGGCCTATAACGTTCGCAAATGTCGGTAAAAAGGGATCTAGATTCTTGATCTCCGGCAGTAAAGTACTTGCGACGAATGTCATGGCGCCAGAGATATTTGTAATCAGGAATGGATAGCTTTGTGTCTAGTGATGAACGCATAGAGAAAGGGCACGGATATTTGGTGCTAAACAATATATGTGTGAGTTGATGAGGCTGAATGCCAGAATATTGCAGGCACCAAGTTATTGCACGGTGAGGAAAACCGGTATGGAATTTAAGACCAGATAAACGCTCTTCTTGGATGGCACATACTACTGAATCACCGATCATTAAAGCGGCACTAGAATTGTGTGTGTCATGAATAGAAAGAACGTAATTCATAAACTATGAGGGGGGATCTAATATTTTATCATATGACAGCCATGATGGAGCAGCGAAAAAGATGTTATAATTGATTTGGTTATTGAATAATTATGGATAGGAGCTTAGAGTGGGCAAATAATCCACTAGTGGCAAGAAAAAAACTAGAGAAGGAATACTGGACTACGAGAGATGTCGCAGTAAAAAGATATATTGAAGAGATATTAATGACATCAAGCGCAGGAATAAGACAGGAAGTGGTCAGCCGAACGATAAGACATAAGAAGGGAATGCGTAATACAAAAAAAGATTACGTGTTCAAAGGCCAAGTATATGTATATTCGAAGAAGTTTGCTAAGATATTTACATCATCACAAGAGGTGGTAGCTCAGGTTATCGATACACTCTCAAGTAGTTACGAAGTTGTTATAGTAGACGATGGCAGAGGGGTAATAGATAGTTACTATAAATCAACATATAGAATAATAAGGAACACCGATGTTGTTATTGAGGGAATAGTTATAGACTTTAGCGGTGATCCACCATCAAACTTTGTCAGGAACAAAAGGATTGTACTAATAGACGTAATGCGAACACCATTGTTGTCAAGAGATGATATTAATCTTGTATATGGAGATGAGATAGGTGAATATGGCAGATGCTCAGGTATAATAAGTATTAATGGTGTTTATCCAATTGTATACCCTGTAGCTGAGAGAACTTTAGAAACAGAAAATATAGATATAAGGTTGAGAGACAATTATAAAGACACTGATAAACCTCTTATTGCTGCATTTTGTAGGTTCACCAAGCTTAACGAAGAGATTATAGAATTGTGGGTAGATGCTGTAAAAGCTGCTGATGCTAAGCTCATAATGGCGGGTTTGAATATGACAACAAAAATGAAACAAAATATGGAAGAGAAAATAACCTCCCTGGGGTTGGATAATCAAAGCTTTAAAATTCTGCCAAATATGAATCGTTCGACGACGATGACTATAATTTCAAATTGCAGAATTGCCTTTGCATCAGGACCAGAAGGAGGCGGGGTGTCACTTTATGAGCCATTATTTCTTGGGGTTCCGGTAATAGAAGCAAGCTGGTTGGTAGTCAATAGCATCGCTAAACACGTATCCTGGAGAAATAAGGGGATAATGCTTGCCAGAAATAAAGACGAGTTTATAAAGGCAACGGTAAAAGAAACGGAGAAGGAGTTAGTTGAAATAAGGAGAGAAGAGATAAAAAGAAGTTTCTTAATGTATAATCAACAGAATAAAGATAGATGGATGTTTTCACTACAGAGAATATTAAATATGGCAAGAGATCCACAATGGGTTAATAACGTGATCGATACAGGTTATGGAATGTCGGTTTAATCATCAGAGACATATATTAGTTATTCGTTAATAAGCTGCCTGAGGTGAGGAAGATGACCACCATCAATGTTTTCAACAAAGAGAGCAGGAAGATTGGTAGTGTATGTTCTTCGGTAAAGATTACGTGGCAAGAAGAGGATATCACCAGGGAGGAGTGTATAGTGTAGTTGTTGGGAATCCTGCAGAATGACTAGATGCAGCTGGCCACTAATTAATGTAAAGGATAAGTTGGAAGAGGTATTATCCTTTATGTAGTTAAAGTTATGATAGGGAGGGAAGTATATAAGCATGCACTGCAAAGAATGTGAAGTTGCATGAATAAGTGCACGCGATGAGTCATCCCTGTTAATACTTTGAAGAAATAACGAAGATGATATGAACCGTATATGTGGGGTCAAAACTCAGGTGTAAAAGGGATGAAATGATCGCCGTTATTATAAGAAGCGAAATGATAATCTTTTTGTTCTGTCAAAAATCTTTTTGGAAGAATGGAAAAGTCTAGGCTAAAACGTATATTTCTACTAGTATTAACACCAGCACCATGAATTAGCCTTGAGTTGAAAATAAATGCTTGCCCAATAGTTGCTGGACAATAAGTGGGTATTCCTAATTCTGACAAGTTCGTAATGATCTTGGGGGCGTATGGCAGACCGATACTGTGAGCGGTACTAAAACGACTTACTCCAGATACTGACTCCGATAGTCTTGAAGTTTGGATGCTGCTATCGGGAATATTATGACTAAGCGGTATATATTGCATTGCTGTATGGGAGGTGTAATTAAAGATTGGGATATGAATGTTTATTTGATGGTTAGCGTAGTCATAGTCACTATAAAAGATTTCGCGATGCCAAGGTAGATGTTCCACAATTAATGTGGAGGAAGATGATGGCCGAACACTTCGAAGATAGATTGTCGATGATATGGCAAAGTCGTTATTACCAATTAAAGATCGTAGAGAATCAAGGAGATTTCGTGCTAAAAGAATATGGACTCTACTTTGGTTGAGCAGATCTTGATGGAGTTTAATTGTCGTATGGTGGGTCTGATGTGAGGAATCACACTTCCAAGATTGTGGTTTAATAAGGTTTGAGATTAGGCCCAATAAAGATTGATCTGTGATGTTGCAGACAACAAATCCTGAAGATATGAACTGTTTATGCAAGTTGTTCATTCTGAAAGAAGACCAGGCGAAGGTGGGAGCTGAATATTATAAAGAATATCATCAATGATATTACAATGAGGTGACCATTGAAACTCTGATACACATCGATGGTTGCTAATTATGACAGGTGAGGCATCACTGGGGTGTGATCTTAACTGATTAATAGAAAGGGGAAGACTAATGGTTTCCTGAAGGGCTGAGAGTATAGAATTAACGGTGGCGGTAGATCCGGAAGATACATTATAAATAGTGTGTTGAGGACTTGCAAGTAGCATTATGTTCAAAAGGCTAGTAAGATCGGATAAAGCAAGATAGTCTTTTAACTGATTGCCATTTCCGTACAAGTTGAACGATGTTCGGTTAAGCAATGAACGTACTGCGACTGGCAGAATTCCATTACCGAAGGAAGGACGAGTTATATCGTAGATATTTGAAATACGAAGAATTGTGATCTGGGTAGATGCAAATGAAAGAGAAAGTAATTCTTGTTCAGCTTGCAGCTTATGTAAGCCATAAAGGGAGATAGGTGATGTAGAAGTGGATTCAGAATGGGGTTTTGAAATATCTGAATTGGCACCATAGATGGCTCCAGCAGAAGAGAAGAATATATACCGAGACGCATTATAATGTGCTGAAATCTTTGCGAGTCTAGAACAAAAACCTATATTGGAAAAGGAGGAACTAGATTTAGTGAGAGGACGACCATCCCATACGGCGTTAATGACAGTTGAGAGGGGTCGGATGTAGTCGGTAAACAATGAGAAGTCTGTAGAATCACATTTATCTAATACTGGGTCACCAAGGTAACTGACTAAGGATCTGGGGAGCTCATAAGTTGAGTAGCCCATGTCACTAAGATAGCGAGTTAGTCCTGACCCTACGAGACCTGTTGAGCCGGCGATTACAACAGGAGGTGTATGTTGATGCGACAAATAATTAAGTAAATGGGATTTTGAGAGTCGGTGCAGAAATAAGAGAGTTGATAAGATGGTATAATACTAGAAAAGGGGGACAAGTGTCGATAATACATACGTACTCACAAAATGAGCCGAGTGATAGAATCTCATATGGCAATGGTAACATAATAGTACTAGAAAACGGAGAACAATTACATGACTTTTCTGGTGGTATAACAGGTCATAATACGATTGGTTGGGGTATTAAAGAAATTGCAGATGCTGGACATAGGCAGCTAATGCGAATAGGGCATATTGACTACAAAAATTTTCATGATCAAAATAGGGAATCACTAGCAGATTTATTGCTAGAGAAAAGTGGAGGCTTGTTAGGGGGCGTTTACTTTGTTGGTGGGTCAGGAGGAGAGGCATGCGAGGCCAGCATAAAGTTGAGTTATCAGGTTCATTTGAGGGAGTGTAATCCACAAAAGCAAGTTTATTTGGGTAGAGAACAGTCATATCATGGAATAAGCTCTGACAATCTGTCAATTGGAGATAGACCAAACCTAGCTATTTATGATTTTATGCATCCAGTCGGGCGCTTTCTAGTAGATGAACATAACTATTACAGAAAAGCATATCTTGGTGAATCTCGAGAAGAATATACTTTAAGGTGCTTAGGTCAATTTGAGGCGAAAGTGTTAGATATTGGCCCTGAAAAAATAGGGGGCTTTGTTGCAGAAACCATAATGGGAGGACTCGTTGGTGACGTCCCACCAGAAAAAGGATATTGGGAAGGGATACGTAAGATTTGTGATAAGTACAATATTCATCTGATAATGGATGAGGTGTGGTGTGGCTGTGGGATATCTGGAAGTTATTATTGCTATTCACAAGATGGTATAGTGCCTGATTTCGTATTCTTCGGGAAAACACTTGCAAGTGGTTATGTACCTATAAGTGTAACCTGTGCCTCGAACAGTATGTGTAAGAGACTAGAGGGTTTACAAATACAACACTCAACTACATTTCAAGGACATAGTGTTTGTACCGCAGTGGCTCTTGAAGTTGTTAAGTATATAGATAGGCTTGACTTAGTCAATAAAGCCGCTCTTAATGGCAATTTAATTAGGAAAGCTATTGAAGAAAGATTCTCAGGTTTTTCATACTTTAAAAATGTAAGAGGTAGGGGTCTAAGGAACTCAATCGAGCACAATGCACCAGATTCTCATCTATTTAGTATAGTAATTGCTAAAGAATTAAGGCTCCAAGGATACATTGTAAGTGGTAAATGGCATCGGATATCAATATTGCCGACGATGACTTGTAAATTGGAGGAAGTTTTGGTATTACTTGACAAGTTACATGATATATGGCAAAGACTTGAGTTGGAATGGGATAGATTTGATAGAGGTAAAATTAATATGGTGCAAATATTTTGAATATGGAATTGGTTATCGCAGGAACTGGGTATCCGCCAGTTTTAGATATTATTAAGAGTCAGGGGGTTAATGGGTTTATAGTTAGAGGTTTTGTGGATGATAATAAAGATAACTGGTCGAGAGATTTGTGTGAGTATAAGATATTGGGGACATTCGAATATCTGAGAGGAAAGAATGATTTCTATGTTGTAAGCTCTATAGCAAGAACTTGCAATATTCGAAAGAAATCAATTCAGAGACTAGAACAATTAGGGGCTAGATTCACGAATGTTATTGACTATAGTGTGACTTCACATAATGGCATTACTGGGATTGGAAATATAATAGGTAAGAATGTAATTATTGAGCCGGGATGCAGAATAGGTTCTCATAATGTCATATCATCAGGTGTCCATTTGGGTCATGACACAACAGTTGGTTCCTATTGTTTTATTGGTGTAAATACGATTATTCAGGGCCACTGTAATATTGAGGACAGTGCATTTATATCAGCAGGTTGTATAATTGAGCCATCGATAACTGTAGGGTCAGGATCAGTATGCATGGCAGGAGCGATAATCATGACAAACGTTAGAAGAAATAGTCTTTGCTTCAGTAAGTCAGCCGTACAATGCCCTCTTGGAAGTGAGAGTGTTCATTATGCTTCTTAATTTTGGGTGTGGGAGTTCCCGGATAGAGGGATTTATGGGTCTTGACTGTTTCCCTGGCAACGCTGTTGATATCGTAAGTAATCCAGATGCGAAAGGTGGGAGAATAAACCTTGAAGATAACACATGCTCTTTCATATATATGTCTCATGTACTTGAGCATTTAAATGAACCATTAGTGGTAATGGAGGAACTATGGAGAGTAAGTAAGCCAGGTGCTCTAATATTGGTACGGGTACCTTATGGAAAAGCGGAAGAAGCATGGGTTGATCCCACGCATAAGCGGCCATACTATCCAGGGTCTTTTATATACTTTGCACAACCAAAATACCATAAGTTTAACTATGGTTATAATGGTGATTGGGGAGCGCAGACTATAATATTAAACAAATGGTCTGAAAAGCAGAAATGTTTCACAGAGATGATATGTATGCTAAGGTGCATTAAACCTGCTAGAGAAAGGGATGTAAAAGCGCTTAACAGTGCAATAGTCCTTAAATCTCCTTTTAATATTGAAGGTGACATTATAGTTTTTCTGTTGAGCGCTCTGCTTGGAGCGAATATTACAAAGTACTCAGATGCTAATGTGATAATGGACGAATATTCTGTGGGCACTATAAGCATAGTTAATGAATATCTAGAAATTAGACCGAGAGAAGTACGGGAAAATGAGGATTTGTTTGAATTGGTAAGGAGTCAAAAAAGAGATATAGTGTATAAACGTAGATACAAATATTGCCTGGTCGTACCTGGCAAAGGTTCACTTATTACAAATAAGAATCATCATATGCCTGGTATATGGAGTTTCCCCCTTAACTGGTGGCACAATGACTATGTATTATATGAGCAGGGGTCAAGCACAGGAAATCTAGATATACAAAGACTATATAAGGCAAACTTGGCTATAGTCGAGGGGAAAGCGTGTTTGCTCGGTGTAACATCACATTTTGGACACTTCTTTGTAGATCTATTAGATAGACTTATCTCAATCGAATTAAATGAGTTGCTTCTCTTTGATAAGTTTGTAGTTGATAGTGAGCCATCTTCAATTATACTAGAGATTCTTAGGTATATATTGGATCAAAAGAGCTATAGTTACATTACAAGTCGTTTAGTATGGCCAAGTTCAAAAGAAGAGTTTTTATATATGGAAGATCTTACGTACTATCCTTTGCGCGGCAATAAATATACGATTAGCCAGGATATGGTACGCCACCTTAGAAACACTGAATTATATATTAAGATGCAGGCAGAGGCATCTGACAAAGTACTTATAATAAACAGATCATATGCAGCAACGAGGAAGGTGCTGGGACTAACATCATCTGGTCATACAAATGCAGTTGATTTTGAGCCATATAAGCACAATTCATATCACAGTCAAGTCAGGCTGTTTGCTGCGGCAAACCATATAGTGAGTCCAATGTGTAGTGAGCTCTATAATATGGTTTGGTGCAAGGAGAATACAAAGGTAACATTACTAGTAGGGGAAAAATACTTGAGACAAAGAGGAGCGTCAATCTCACATTACCTTTCCTTAGCAGATAGTTGTAAGTGCCAGGTAAGCATCAAGATTCTTAAAGAGCGAGGGTATGAGGGCGATATTTTCAATTATGATCTAGTTTACGAATAAAATGGCATGAGCTCAACGTATCTTGAATATGGCGACTGCCTTGACAGTGATATACGTGTACCTCTTCGAATGGTCGAAGGAAAAGACGCTTACGATTTATGGCATATTGCTGTAAGGTTCAAGGAGATGATTTATATAAGTAAATGCCTTGATAAAACAGAGCTAAGATTTACGGAGTTACCTAGGCTGAAGAAGTTTTTAGGTCTCTATTGCGCATACTGCGCAGATCGACGTATAACGAAAGTTTTCGAACTGGGCAGTTCTCTACTTGAGATAGCAAGTGGATTAGCGCTTTACGAGAAATATTACTCACTGGGTTATTCAGTCAGATTAAGTGAGACGCTTTATATAGGTATCGAGCGTAATGAATATATGCAACATGCAAGTTTAATGCTTGACAAATATGGGCGTTCTCGTGTATTTGCATCATTAGATGATCTAGAGAGTGATCAAGCTATGAGCTATGAAGATACTCTTTTTCATGATCTGGGAACAGCCAGTTATGTATTTGATGATGCATGTACATTCGGGACTTTCCTTAAGAAGTTTAGGGCAGGCTTTTTTATGATGTATGGTACGACAGACGACACATATAAAGGAGAAGCAGGGTCTTTTGTACATACAGTGTTTAATATTGAGGAGCTTCAGAAGTATCTTGGAGCAAAGTTGTATAGAGTTTTTGAGCAGGACGAGGCTGTAAGAAGATATCATAGAGAGAGCAATTGCAGGTCACAACGACATACGTTCTACTATTTTGGGGACATTCAACAGTTTAGGCAAGTCATAGATTCGTTAGCAAGATGTGAAGATACGTACGAGTGGTTAAACAAGGAGATACTCGATAGAGCATTGATTTGACATGTTTAATCCTTATTGGGCGCTAGAAAGATGATATTACTTAACAACTTGAGTGCTTAATAACAGTATACTATTTTTTATTAGTTAGATTAAGTAGTGGTATTCAAATTTATCGTTATGCAGGTATTAAGGATATGGGTGTAGATAGGTTGATTGAACAATATTTGCTTTCGAATATATATTAACTTTGATACAAGCGCCGTAGGTCTGTGAGAGGGTTATCCTCCTAAAGGATATGCGAAGTAATGTAAATGTACGGAATAAATGGTGTTATCATACACACGAACATCTTAGTCATAAAACCATTATCTATATCAGTTTGGTGAAATGGATAAAACAACTGTATTATATATTCACCGTTTAAGGTCAGCTTTATCGAGTTGTAGTTGATCAACTGAATATAGTGAATAAGCCCTTTACTAAGCTTTGTTAAGATCTGCTCTTGTTCATTCATATATCGAGTAAAAGCTCTATCATGGAATTATGATATCAAAGGATTCACTAATAAATGGTCGCGGCTATGATATTAATCGGTTATATTTTATTGATGATTTCAATTACATATACATGGAAGTTTTTAAATCGTTTACCCAGATCAAGAAATCTAATACTAATAATCATGATGATATGATATATATGCATAAGGCATATGTAAATGAAGTCTGGAGACCTACAGTATTGCAAAGGACACTATCAAGGCATGTAGCCGAAAATATTATGAAACAGGAATGGCTTAATTCAATTGCTAGAGTCTTAGACTTGTATCCAGTTGATATGTATGGGTTGGGTTACCCTACTTGTACATGGAGATTAACAAGACCGCATTATCAAGAGGATGTTGGATGTCTGCATAAAGACGTATGGTTCAGAACCATAAATGAGGAGGAAAGGGTTGTCAGTCAAAGCCATCACATAAAACTTCAACTAGCCAAAGTATGGTTGGCATTAGAAGTTGAATTAGGAAGGTCGGGTCTTCTTGTAATAGATGATTCCCAGAACTATGATGATGATATATATGATGTATACGATAAGCAGGGCATGAAAAAACCTATGTATATCAGAAGTGAGAATCATAATAAAGAGCATTTATTAGATATCGAATCTGGTCAGTTTGTTGTATTTGGCGAGCATCTAATACATGGAGGTGCTATCAATTCGGGAAGTAAGTGTAGGGTTAGCATAGAGATACCTCTTGCACCTCGGAACTATAAAGCAAAAAGCTACCATGGTATAGATAGTGACCTTAGAAGATAGTCATCATGGAATACGCTTAAGATCTACATTTACATATGAGCAGTCAATACGAGTGAATTCACAACTTGTGGAGGAAGGGCCCAAAGGACATGGGAGTACTGCATGTGAGTAAGATGAGTCAAACACTAAAGCAGTACCGACGGGCAGTGCTGTTTTCCCATAGTTAAGGGAATAGTCTGGATAATTAATTTGGAAGTATGCATCCGAGTTCCTAAGAGTTAGAAGAACAGCATGGGGATGAGCTCTGCATATGGGATCTCTGTGATGCATTAGGTATCCATTAGAGGGATAGAAATTGAAAGAATATTTAGAATATCTTCCTGACTCGGGGGACGAGCCAAAGTTATCCAAAGTTGGATCAGGATGGTGGTTAAGGTAAAACTCTCGTAAAGGCTCAAGTAGATCAAGGATTGTTGAAGTATTGAACTGTTTCGAGTTCCAAGTCCCTATTACAAGGTGAGAAAGATTGCGACGGGGTCTACCAGAATGAGTAACAGTGTAATGATATAAAGGAGTGTCATAAGAAGTTGGATTCGATGAAGATGCTGGATATAATGATAAAAAACTTAATGCAAGCTGACAAAGATATTCAGTCTGTGACTGACGAATAATCGGCTCTTGTGGATTGAACAGCATTCTGCGCAAAAAAGCAAAAGTAAAAAGAGAGGATAAGGTAGTTAGTTTAAGTTAAGAGAGATTGTGGTTGGGCTTCTCTGAAAGAAAAAACTGAGTGTAGTCAGTAGAGAAGGCATTAGACTTACAAAGCTGCTGATAGATATCATACTGTTTTGATGCTAGCTTATGGCGATTAGAGGATGACTTACAAAGATATGTGAGAAGATTAGCATACTGCTTAAGATTGTTGACAACTCCATACTGTAATAGAACTGGAGGTGAATCTGTTCCAAGTGTCCCTATGACATAAGGCAGGGAGGAAGATTCAAGATTATGGGGGCTGTAATATGTAATGGTTGGAACATGACAGTGCCATGCTTCAAAAACAGTATTACATGACCCTCGGGGAAACGAATCAACATAGATATCAAGGATTTGAACGACTTCCTTGGTATTTACCCAACCGAGATGCTTGTACTGTTGCTTTGGAAGCCTGAGTGAAAGAGACAATACATCACCGGGCAGTTTTTGTGAGGCTAAGACAAAGTATACATGCCTATGACTAGTAAGAAAACTCTCGAATAGACGCCAGTATTCTGAATTGTGGAGCTTTTCAGAACGAGCAAATACTCCTATTACAATGGATGATGGTGGTATTCCCAGCTTAGATTTGAGGGATAAGGAATTCTCTTTTGATAGTATAGGAATATCGAACCTTGGAAAAGCTCGACCACGATACCATTCTTGGCCATCATAAATAAATGGTTGACCTCCGAAACCTAGGCCAGCGTACTTATTTATGGATGGCAAAATAATGGAGTGATATTTCATAGACCAGTAGGTTTGATTGGGCGCAAGAGATCTCCCCATATAGAAAGTTAGTGACTGAGCACATGCAACCCATATAATATTAAAAAAACCAATCTTCCTGCAAATATTGGCTAAGGCTTGGTACTTACCAAAAGAAGTTTTGAACTTTGCTAAGCTTAAAACAGTGACATGCTCACAACCTTTTGGCAAGATTATATCATCAATTAGAATGAGATATATATCTGGTGGACTGGTGAGATCGCGTGTTCCGAGAAGGTATGAATGTAGAAACTCTGAGTGGGCTAGTGAAAAGGGGCCTTTAAATACAAAAGCTATTGCCTTATCAGATGACGTTGATGAACGGTTAATTAATAATGATTTGTCGATAAAAGGTGTATCAAAAAAGAAAGAGTCACTTACTAATGAGTGTAAGTGAAGAAAGATGGTATTGAAAGACCAAAAGGCAAATTTAAACCTCTCTGGATTCTCTTCACGCCTAATATAAGGGAGGAAAATAGCTTCACCTAGGATTGTTGCAAGATTGAATGCTTTAGGAATATCAGACTGGAGGAGTATATTTCTTTGTACAAAGGGAAGAACTGCTTTTTGATAAATAAATTCGTCCCAGAGGGTGGTGTGGTCACCAAACCCAAATTCTGAGCACAGAAGTTGAACAAATGAGGTTGGGTTATCCTCATATGTCTCGATAATCTCTGGAATACGTGCCTCAAGGGAACGCGCAAGGGATGACGAAGGATGATGCCGATACATAAAAAAAGGAGGGTTCGAAGAACCCTCCAAAGTTATGGACGAAGCTTTACGCTGCGTTACCGACAATAACGGCTGAGATAATACTCTGACCAGCTACGTCAGTGATAGTAAGGGTACCTGCTGTTGCAAGACCGTCGCTACCCAGCTGAACCAAGAGGTCTTGTGTACCACCCTGCGCAAAGACATAAGCAATATTGCTCGAATCTTTGAACAGGACCACAGATCCGATAGTGGTTACGTTGGCATTAATGGCTGCAACACGACTTGTAAGGTCATTGTATACAGTTGCGCTAAACGTTACGATACCGTCTGTCCCGGAAATAGCCGATCCATTGAAGTTAGCAGCTCGGGTCAAACCACCTGGGAGATAGTTAAGGGTGTATGTTTGACCAGATGCTGCAGTCAAGGAAACAGTGTCCGCGGCACCAAGAACTGAGTCAGAGTAGGAACTGTACTGGAACTGTGCTGCAACACTTCCGCTGATGGGAGCGCCAGCTGTGAAGCTGAACAAATCAGCATCTGCGCCACCAATAACGCCAACAGTTGTAGCAAAATTAGTACCGGTTCCTTGGCGACCGAAACTAATTGTGTCGTTGCCGCCACCACCAACAATAGAACTGGTGCCAGCAACGCCTGAGGCGATTGTGATGGAGTCATTGCCTGCACCACCAAAGACGGATGAGGAGGCAATGTTGCCACTCACTCGAATAACGTCATTACCTCCGTTGCCGGCAATTGAAAGGTTACCAGCACCCTGCTGATCAAGATAGATGGTGTCACTGCCACCACCGCCAAAGACAGTGTTAGCAGTACTGTTGGTTGACATAGTGATGGTCAGAAGATCATCACCGTCATAGATACTGACATCCTGGCCAGCGACGTCACCGCCAATGAAGGAATCCCTTATGAGTGTGGCGCTGACAGTAACAGTGTCATTACCACCGCCACCAGCAACGGTTGCAGCAGTAGCACTATCTGCTGAAACAGAGATTATGTCATTGCCGCCACCGCCGGCGACAATTACAGCGTTGAGGGAGTCAAAATCGATAATGATACTGTCATTACCATTGCTACCTTGAACGGTGGAGCCAAAAATATCAGCTGAACCGTTAAAGGTAATCGTGTCATTGCCACCACCACCTTCTACAGTAAAGGCAGTGATGGTCCCAGATGCAGAACCATCTGAGAGGACATTGTTGACGAAATTGTAGGTACCGATGACGTCATCGCCGGCACCACCACCAATAGAAGCGATAGCAATAGAGGTGAGTGAACCACCGAGGTAAATGCTGTCATTACCAGCATTACCAAACAGTTGGGTCGAAGCAAGTGTGCGTGCAGCTTGCCTTGAGGTGACGACGCCGACTACATCAATTGAACCACTGACAGTGAAGCCAGTAGTAGCACCAGCAGTCGTAAAAGACTTACCTGACTGATAGGTGGCTGAACCCTTGAGGGAGCCAGAAATTGTCAGGGTGCCACCAGAATATGCACTCCGGAGCTGGGCCTCGCCGGAACCATTCAGTACCTCTTGAGCATAAGCGCTAGCTGTTGCAGTAACGCCTAAAGCACCAAGATAAATGACATCATTACCGTCGGCACCGAGAGTAGTTGATGATTCGAGATTTGTTTGAGAAGGGCCGAGCTGAATTACGTCACCGTCATTTGAGGCGGTAACAGCGATCCCAGCTGACGCTATGCCGTAATAGGCCATGGGTTTTGGGGTGTAGAGCAAATGGCTCCATGAGACCATAGCAGGTACATGGGGCGTAAGTCAAGTGGCCTTAGATGCCGATTAAGAAAGTGTCCACTAGTTCAACGCAAAATAGCTCTAAGTAGCTTAAGAGAATTTGTTTTGGAGTTGAAAAGCATTATAGCTCTTTCTCGGGCAGCTCTACAATGTTGATCGTATCGGATAGGATCCTCAGCTAATACTAATTTAACTCTATCGACAACATCCTCGACGATAGTATGGTCAACATATAGGGAAGTATAACCTAATACTTCTCTAACAGGTCTAATGTCGGTAGCTATTATTCTACAGCCTGATGACATTGCGTCAACAAGACTCCAACTTGGCACGAATGCTTTACTGTAGTAGAAATGAATTGAGCTCACTTTTAGTAGTCTAGCATAGCCTTTAGGATTTAGACTGCCAAGAAATGAGACTCTATGAATACTGTCTTGTGCCTTGAGATAACTTCTAGCCCATTGGCCATATTTGAATCCTTTTACAGATCCTACTCCACCATAATGCACTTTATCATTTCCAGCTATTAATATTTTAATTCTATTATGCAATGTCAACAATATTGGTATTGACTTAATAAAATAATCGAAACCCCTAATAGGTTCCATTCCTCTAGTTGCATATGTGAGGTAAATATAATTATCATTGGACTTAAACCGAGGATTGTAACGATAGAACTCAACATCGGTACCTTCATGAAGAGCGTATGTTTTAGGTTGAAAGGAACTAGGAAGGTAGGACTTCTGAAAGAGAGTAGGAGTAATTATAAGGTCTGATTCGGCTAGCTCTAGTGAGATTGTAGAGTTACGAAGGTAAAGTTGAGTAATCGAATTCGAATCAGTTGATTCGAGATGGCTTTGATGAGGCTCAAGATAACACTCCCGAAACCACCATTCATGGTATGAGACGATTCGTGATCTTGGAAAAACATACCTAGAGTACAATCCGCAGCCCCAACCTGAATGACTAAGTATGACATCAGGGTAGTAAGACTCGTTGCGAAGGCTGAGAAGCTTGTTTAGAAATACATTTGGAATATCAAAGAGATTCGAAGCATTAAACCCAGCTTCATCGACGCCGGATTCTAGCAATATGTGCCGATAATAGGCAGATGCTGACGAAGAATACAGGGATAAGAATAATATATCGCAATTAAAAGTTGTCTTGGCATATTTCACGAGATATTTAAACTGTGCGGGAGCATTATTATGCAGAACTAGAAGCTTCATGCTTTAATGGGGAGTGGTAACCAGTCATCAGCTATGCAAGAGATTGAATGTGCCCTCAAGTTGCACAAAGAAAAAAGATATAGCGAGGCAGAGGTATCATACAAGAGACTAATAGAGAAAGGGAAGGAGGATCCAATATTATATCAAAACTTAGGCGCTCTATTGAGAGGTCGGGGTGCCCTGTCAGAAGCAAAGTCTGTTTTGTTCGATGGCCACTGTCTATTCCCAAACCATCTGGGGATTTTAAGGAACCTAGGTAACTGTTCTTTAGATCTTGGGGAAAATACTCAATCTGCAATTATTCATAGAAAAATACTAAGGAAAAATCCAAGGGATATTGACGCAGGTCTACAGTTATACAGAAGCTTAGTAAATATGGGACTTAAGAGATTAGCCTATGCACTAATTCTCGATCTGTATGTTCATGCAGGTATAGGTGAGAGCAGAAAGTTAATAGCGACGCTGATGGAATCTATTGTGGGAATAGCAGTCATTGATGGTAGAAGGATTAGTTCTTATTCAGTAGCGTTTGAGGCTCTGGAAAAATCATTGGAAGGAGGCCCACCGGGGAAACCTTATTATTCAGCCATGATACTTACACAGTTGTGGTCACAAATAGGTTACACGAAAAAAGTTAAGGAGTGGTATCAAAAAGCAGAGGCAAGGTTGCGGGGCGTAGAGGATCTGTCAAAGGTAAGCGATGGGGAAATACAAAACTGGAGTATATTTTCATGGAATACTTCGATCTACTTGTTGAAAAAAGGAGAGTTGATGTTGGGGTGGAAGCTTTATGAATACGGTCTACAGGTGCCTGCAAAAGGGAAACAGAAATGGCAGCGTTCTCTGGTTAAGAGATTTACACATACGCAAATACCAATTTGGAATCCGGAAACAGCACCTTTAGGCTCAACTGTATTAGTAATGGGGGAGCAGGGAATAGGTGATACAATGATGTTCTCGCTACTGCTTCCAAAACTAGTAAAGATGGGTTATAAGGTATGTTTTGTACCAGGCCAAAGACTCACAGAGATATACAGAAGATCGCTAAAAAACATTAATATACTAGATGATAAAGACATAGATTTTCACACCTTTGATTACCAGATACCTGTTGGCTCGCTCCCAAGGTACCTAGGAAAGACATTAAGCGATTATGGCAGCGTCTCAGGCTTTCTACGAGCAGATACAACTAGAAGTAAGTTGCTGAGGAGGAAATATCAGGATGAAGCACAAGGGAATAAGTTGATAGGCATAAGCTGGCAGGGGGGGGGGAGAATCGAACGGATTGGAATTAAATCAATCAAATTAAACGCATTACTTCCATTATTTTATATGGAAGGAGTTACATTCGTGAGTCTACAATATGGTCACGCTGCTCCACACGTAGAGAAACTGAATAAGAAGTACAAAACAGCAGTAATATGTGATGAGAGCATAAATGCTCTAGATAATATGGATCTTTGGTTGTCGCAAGTTGATGCGATGGACGCTGTAGTTTCAATCGCTAACACTACTGTGCATGGCTCAGGCGGCCTTAATGTACCAACAATGTGCCTTGTAAGCAATCAAAGAGATTGGCGCTGGGTTGACCCTGATATATACAGCAAATCGTACTGGTACAAAACCATTGAACCTGTCTATCAGGAAGATAGTGGAGACTGGACAAATGCGATCCAACGTGCTGTAGAATGGGTAGGTTCAGTCAATTCGAGACACAAATGACAGATTTTCAGAAATTTGCTATAAAAATTAAATCACTGGTAAAAAACAAACAGTTCAGATCAGTCATAGACTTTGCTGAAAAATCGAATAAGACATATCTAGACGATCCAAACATCGCCTATCTTCTTGCTTTTTCATATTATAATATAAATGACTTTGAAAACAGTCTTTTTTATTGCGAAAATGCTTTTATCACTAATGTAGATAATGAGGCGTTTGTGGGATTATATGGCTCGGTCTTAAGAAATACAGGTAGGTTAGGTAGGTCTATTGAAATGATGGAAGATTTCATTCAGAGACATCGAAGCAATGGTATTGTAGTAAACAATTTAGCAAATGCTTATATTGACGCTGGCAAAATTATTGATGCGCAAAACCTGTTAGATGGAATAGACATTAGTACAGTGGTCAATTCGGATGATATAATTTTAAACAGGTCAAGGATTGATAATTTGCTAAGTGTTATTGGTACGGAAGAGATGTCACATAAATCTGACGAAACTGAAGACAATGACAATGAGGATGATGCGTTTGCTTCTGAGAAGAACAAAGCATTGGTTTTTGACCCACTTTTAAGAGCATTTGAAGCGATTGATCAAGAAGGGTCTGCCGTGAAGGCACTTATCAGAAATAACAAAGATGATGGCTTAGATAAAGCATTTGAGAAGAGTTCTGTTCCAGAAAGAAACCTGATTAGTGAAGCAGAAGAAATAATACAGCTTGCAAAACATCAATGTACAATCTCACCAAAAGAAACCATTAGAGATCTAAACTCATTGCTACGAAAGGGCTTTTTCAGTAAAAATATATATGAAATTGCGTCACAGGCATTCATTTCTCTGAAATTGTTTGCTGATGCAGAGACATCAGGCCTCACTGCAGTAGCATTAGGGTCGAAAGATAAGTCACTATATATTAATTTATCCTCCCTAGCTGCGTTGAGAGGTGATCTTAGACTAGCATCTCATTGGCACAGTATACTAAAAGCTGAATTTCCAATAGACAACTCAATAAAGGCCGTTACTAAGATGCTAAAGGAAAAAATAGATTCAATAGCCAATGAAAATCACGACTATTTCCAGGTTAACTTGGAGCAGGCTTCGATAGGTTCGTTTGTATAACTCGTTTAAAAAAGTTATCTAACAGTTATTAAAAGTGGATCCTAGGTTATATAATCAAGGCTTGAATTTTCAGCTATACTGCTTCGGTCTTTGAGTGAACTATTTCTAGTGTTGTTAATGAATTGTAAGTGTATGCTCTTCAGATTCTTAGCTGAGTGTAGCAGGGGGCCAAAGTTCTAAACATATCTTAATGGCATGGGAAAGTGGGATTGAACTAGATGATTTGTCTCAGCAGGTTGTTCAGCTGACAAGGGTGTGTGAGGTCGCTACGGCTTGAAGTGCGACCCACCAACCGAGAGCTCACGCCCCATGCATAGCTATCCCTAGGCCCGTCTGACGCAAGAGGACAGGCTCCGGCTCATCAATCAACACCTTCTCCACCACCGCCCTTTGGCAATACTGGCGGCAGAAGCGGAGATCTCCATGCGCTATGCCTACAAGTAGCTGGCCCGCTAACGCTCAGGTGGTGGTGCCGCCGTGATAGGTCGACGCAGTGTTCGCCGCACCCAGCAGCGGAGGCTCGATCCACAGCACCTCCAGCGAGCCTTGGAGCTACGCCATCAGGGCCTGCACCTGCGCCACATCGCCAGGCTGCTGGCCACTCCCTTCTGAACCGTGGCCAGGACCCTGAACCACGTGGGCCTGGAGCGGTTGCGAAACCTTGACCCCAAGCCACCTGTGCAACGCTACGAGCGCGAGATACCGGACGACATAATTCACATCGACATCAAAAAGCTGGCACGCTTCCGCCAGGTCGGAGATCGCATCACCGGCAGTCGGCTTCCTGAGCCGGGCTGTGGCTTGGTTCAACGGCCAGGGCGTGGAATGGCGTCAGGTGATGAGCGACAACGGCTCGGCCTACATCTCCAAAGCATTTGCCAAAGCCTGCAGCTCCCTTGGCCTCAAGCAAATCCGCACAAAGCCAGCCACGCCCCGCAGCAACGGCAAGGCCGAGCGCTTTATCAAGACACTCTGGCGGGAGTGGGCCTACTCGATGCACTTCCAGAACTCTGAGGAACGCAACCGGTGGCTGCCTCGCTATCTGTCGATCTATAACGGGCTCAGGAAGCACTCAGCCGTCGGCTACCGATCGCCTTAGCAGCGGCTCAGTAAGCTGCTCGCCTGACCAA
>Ga0194130_10002537_pt1 | contig 26318 bp, 25 predicted proteins | sample TA2KigsurfametaG_FD_160084 | JGI IMG/M metagenome (GOLD analysis project Ga0194130, IMG submission 160084) | Freshwater microbial communities from Lake Tanganyika, Tanzania - TA2015050 Kigoma 12 surface | ecosystem: Environmental > Aquatic > Freshwater > Lake | place: Tanzania: Lake Tanganyika... | reverse complement strand
GTTCGAAGATCGAGAGTTTCGTATCGGTCAAAGATTCTGCGACACTGTGATGTCTTTGGTTGGGCGTGACACCGAAAATCGACTCCGATCCTAGCAATTCAAAAATTTGTCGGCGACCATCAGGCAGTAGTTTTGACAGCATCACCTGGCCTGTTTGAATTTTATAAACTGACCGAGCGGGGTTACCCTCATCAATAATCATAGTGCGTGGAGGAACATCCATCGCGCGTCCTACGACATCACCTTGATTATTTAAGGATCTATATAGCTCTATAATAAAACTCTAATCAAGTGAGTAAAGATTGGAGAGGCATTAAAAGCTTGCGGAATAAACAATGCGAACAAGATCGGCTGTATTTCTTGCTCCCATTTTTTCCATGATCCGCGCGCGATGCACTTCAACGGTTCGAGGACTAATTCCTAATTGTCTTCCAGCTTATTTATTTGATGTACCGAGTGCGATCTTTTGTAAAACGTCACGCTCGCGCGGAGTCAAACGATCACCGCCACGGAAATTTGATAAATCAACTTTGCTTGCGGGTTCGTTATGATGATCAATAATGGTTTTGATGCGCCCAACAACGGATTCTACCGCACAAGGTTTGGACACGAAATCCGACGCGCTCTTTTTCATGGTACTAACCGCCAATTCGATATCAGGATCATCCGCCATTGTGACAATGGGTGTCATAACCCGTGAACCGAGATCACCGAGAAGATCGGCATGGCTGTTACCCTTCACATGAAAATCAATGAGCAGACAATCAGGCGTGCGTGACAGTATGGCGGCCAGAAGGGAGGGGCCGTCCGAAAAGGAAGTGACTCGATATCCCGCTATTTCAAGGCCCGAGGCCACGGCGCTTCGAAACGCCAAATCATTATCTGCGATATAAACTTCGTGTGCAGCTGCACTTTCTTGTCCCATCGAGGATCTCCCAGCAATACAAGACCGTCATCCGCCTCGATGACAAGGAAGATTCCAACTTGTTTGAATTTTCAGAGCCAACTTGATGCCGAGCAGGGTCAACCCCTCGACACTTTATGAGAGTAAAACGTCGCTCACGCGAATTGGTTGCGTAGTTTGCCGTTCGGACACCTTACGGGAAATAGGCTCCGCATTTTTCCTAGCCGGAAAAGGCAGTGCTTAAGCGATCGACAGCAACTTTAAGATCATCCGGCTTTCTTAAGAAGCACAATCTCAGCCAAGGGTCTTGGCTTTTAGTGAAGGCGGTACCTGGGGCAAGACCCACATTAGCGCGATCAATAAGTGATTTGGCCAAACTCATGGAATCGCTTGTCCCTTCAACTTTGAAATAGAGATAGAAGGCACCCTCAGGAATCATAAAGGAGAGTTGCGGCAATTTGCCAAGGGCATCGCAAACAATCTTACGACCTTCATGCGCACGTGCGATTTGGTGCTCAATAAAATTCTTGCCATGATCAATGGCAGCAATTGCACCGCGTTGTAAAAATGTTGGTACGCCTGATGATGAATACTGAATGAGGTTTTCAGCTGCTTGCGCAAGCGACGGATGACATTCGAGCCACCCGATCCGCCAGCCAGTCATTGCCCAATTTTTTGAAAATGTTTGAACGAAAAGAATTCGATCATCATCATCCATTACATCATGAAAAGAAGGTGCACGCTTTGTGCCACCAAAAACAAATTGAGCATAAATCTCATCAGCGATGATCCAAAGACCATGGCGACGTGCCAGCGACAAAACATCTTTCAATTCTTGCAATGTAGTCGTCCATCCCGTCGGATTAGATGGTGAATTGATGACAATGGCTTTTGTTTTTGGCGTAACGGCTTGAGCCAATCGATCAAGATCAAGAAACCACCGCCCTTTTCGATTTTCACCCGTCAAACCCATTGGCACGTCAACAGGCACAGCGCCAATGGCCATCGCCGCACCGTTGAAATTGGGCCAAGCCGGTGAAGGCACAAGCAGCTCATCGCCTTTTGAGAGAGCCAGACGCATCGCAATTTGCATCGCGTGCATGCCACCAATCGTGCAGAGAAAGCGATCCGGCGAAAACGTCGTTTCATAAAGCGCCGACATGTAACGCGCGATCGCTTCACGAAAAGCCGGTATACCGCGATTAGGCGTGTAGAAGGTCTCGCCGGCGGCTAGCGATCTCGTTGTCGCGTCACTGATGAAAGACGGCGTGGACATATCGCCCTCACCCGCCCAAAGCGGAATGAGGCCTGGCCGACCCCAGCCATAAGTTAAAGCCTCTAGGATGCCGCTTCCGGGAACTCCGATCGCTTCGAGGGAGATGGACGAGATCAGACTGGAATTGTGGATCATCGTTTGACGCCTTTACGAACTTGGACCACGGCTCCTATGTTCCATAAAGCGAAGCTACTTGCCAGAGCGGTTTCGACCTGAAATTGTTTGGCCGATCGTCCCGATTTAAAGGACGGGCTGAAACGCAGGATGGGGACGAAGGCGGATGATTGCAGGTTGGGTCATCATATTGGTGGCGCTTGTCTATCTCTCGGCCCTTTTTACCGTTGCACATTTTGGTGATTTATACGGCGGACGCTTCCTTAAAGGGTAGCTCAGATCAACAATCTATGCGCTAACACTCGCGGTCTATTGCACCTCCTGGACGTTTTTTGGTTCTGTGAGTCTCGCATCTTCAACGGGTCTCGATTTTTTAAGAATTTATCTCGGACCCATTCTTGTGATCGGGTTTGGCCACCGCTTTGTAAAACGGGTTGTTCACCTCACAAAATCGCAGAATATTCTCTCTGTTTCCGATTTTGTTGCTGCCCGTTACGGCAAGAGTTCACGTGTCGCAGCTATCGTCGCTCTGATCGCCGTGATCGGATCCATTCCCTATATCGCTCTACAATTGAAAGCGATTACGATTTCACTCAAAACTTTGCTTGATTCAGTTCCAGACGGCATCGCTGGACTCTCAACGCCGACTCTGGGTGCCTTGGCGTTCGTCGTTGCGCTCGTTCTTGCAGGCTTCACAGTTACCTTCGGCACAAGACATATTGACTCACGCGAACATCATACCGGCTTAACAATTGCCGTGGCTTTTGAATCGGCCATCAAACTTGCCGCGTTTTTGGCGGTTGGTGTATTTGTTGTCTGGGGCATGTTAGGAGGAATCGGACCGCTAATCGAAGTAGTAAAATCGCGCCCAGACATCACGCCCTTGATCGATCGAAGTAATGGCTTTGCCACCATATTCGCAATGAAGCTTTTCTCCTTTTTGATCATTCGCTTCTGCCTCGGCAATTTCAAATGACGATGGTCGAAAACCGCAACGAACTTGATACAAAATGTGCGGCGTGGATGTTTCCCGCCTATCTTATTCTGATCAATATTTTTGTGATTCCGATTGCGCTTGGTTCAAACCTTATCTTTCCGCCCAGAACGATTGATCGCGACATGGCCATCCTCGAATTACCGCTTTAAGTCGGTAATGGTGTCATTGCCTTGATTGTGTTTCTTGGTAGTCTATCGGCAGCAACGGCGATGGTGATTGTCGAATGCGTTGCCCTTGGAACAATGATCTCAAACGATATTGTTATGCTACTCCTGCCAACAAGCCGTAAACTTTTTCATGAGCAGTCGGGTGATCTCGGTAGTCAGATTCTGACAATTCGCCGTATCGGTATTGTCGTTATTCTTCTTCTTGGCCTTGTCTATTTCCAATCGACGAGTGATGCGGCACTAGCCTCAATCGGACTGGTTTCCTTTGCAGCCATTGCTCAAATTGCACCGTCATTCTTTGGTGGACTATTTTGGCGGCGCGGAACCGCGCTGGGAGCGACAGCCGGTTTGCTCGCCGGAACATTCGTTTGGATTTATACGCTTGTTCTTCCCAATCTTGCTAATCCGGCCCTGTTCGGAATTAAGAATCTTTTGCGTTATGGGCCCTTTGGATTTGCTTTTCTAAAACCGACTGCACTTTTTGGCCAAGAGCTTTCAACCATCGCAAATGATGTTTTTTTAGTCTATTGACTAATCTGATATTCTTTATTGCGTTTTCCTTTGTGCGGGCACCAACACAAATCGAACTCATTCAGGCCGAATTTTTTGTCGAAGCCAAAAATCCTCTAACGAATTTTGATTTTCGTTTATGGCGATCCTCAATCACCGTCGGTGATTTGAAAAAACTTGTTGCACGTTATCTGGGTGCAGAACAAACACAGGCGGCTTTTTTTGGCCTATCCGGGCAATTATGGAATAGATGATCAATTAGCCTCGATTGAGATCATCAGATTTGCGGAATTTTAACTCGCCTCTGCGATAGGTACTGCATCATCGCGGCGCATCATTTCAATTCTACTCTCACGAGGCAATGTCACCCGCACTGACGCTCTTCAATTGCTCGATGAAGCCTCTGCTGCGCTCCAACAAAATCGCGAACTGCTTCAAGACGCACTAAATCACGGACATCAAGGTGTCACTATTTTTGATTCCAACCAGACCCTGCTATGTTGGAATCGAGCATTCCAGACTTTATTTGATTTGCCTGATCATATGATTCATGTGGGTACGCCGCTTGAACACATAATTCGTTATAACACGGCAGGTCAATTTTATGGTCCTGGACAAAGCAAGATTTATTTCAGGCGACGCTTAGAAAGTTTTATACGTGACACTCATCCTGTTCAAATTCGTACACATCCTGCCGAACATTGGATCGAAATTCACTCCGAACATCTCGCTGATGGAGGTATTGTTACAACTTATACCAATATTACGGAAATCGTGAAGGCAGAGGAAGATTTATTCTCGGCCTATCAACTTCTTGAAAGTCGAGTACGCGAACGAACCGATGAATTGCTAAGGCTTAATCGTGAACTTTTGAACGCCAAAGCAGAAGCTAACGACGCCAATCTTTCAAAGATACGCTTTCTCGCCGCCGCAAGCCATGACATTCTTCAACCCTTAGATGCTGCACGCCTTTATTCGGCAGCTCTACTTGAGAAGGATATATCCTCATCGGACGGGCAGCTCGTTCAAAATGTTGCTACGTCTCTCGAAGTGTTTGAAGAGATTTTAGCAACACTCCTTGATATGTCACGACTTGATACCGGCGCGCAAAAGTCAGAGCTTTCAGATTTTCTAATTGAGCATCTATTCTCTCAATTACGCATTGAGCTTGAACCCAGCGCCAAAGAACAGGAATTAGATCTTCGTTTTGTTCACACGAGTTTGGCGGTTCGATCTGACAAGAGACTTCTGCGTCTTATGATTCAGAATTTAGTCTCCAATGCGATCAATTACACACCTTAGGGACGTGTTCTGGTTGGATGCCGGCGGCGAAGTTCGGTTATTTCGATCGGCATTATTGATACGGGTATCGGAATTCCACGAGACTAAAGAAAGGCTATTTTCGAGGAGTTCAGGCGACTTGATGAAGGTACGAAAGTCGCGCGCGGATTGGGACTTGATCTATCGACCATTGAGAGAACTTGGCGATTGCTCAAGCATCTCTTGAAACTTCATTCGGATGTCGGACGCGGATCGCATTTCTCGATCGATGTTCCCCTCTCGGGAAAAACTATAAAAAAATCGACGGATATGGGTCCGTGTGGACAACAGATTTGGATTCCGAATGGTCTACCGATTCTTGTCATTGATAATGACGAGATGATTTTGGAAGGTATGAAACTTCTAATGTCCGGATGGGGATTTAAGATCTATACAGCCAAAGATGGTGCCATAACACTAAAAGAATTTGAACAATCGACAACTCAATATTCCCTTATCATTGTCGATTATCATTTGGACTACGAGATAGGACTTGATGTTATCCAATCCTTGCGTGAAAAATTTGGCCTCGATCTTCCTGCAATATTATTGACGGCTGATCGGTCAAAACTTGTTCGTGAGCGAACGCAAGCCGAGGGTATTTTCTTCTTCATAAATCTATGAAGCCAGCATCTCTACGGTTCGTAATTATGCAATCCGTATTAGCCATGAAAACACGAAGCTCAGCAGCCGAATGGATCATCTCTTCTTAATTATAGAAACGCCCGGAGATATCGGCCATCGCTCTCAAATTTTTTGGAATTGAAAAACGCTTACCATAGCGCTTCTGTAATGCTTCACATTTCTGATTAAAGATTTTAACACCCATACCGTCGATCATCGACAAAGGGCCACCGGTGTGGGGCGCAAAGCCGAAGCCAAGAATGGCGCCTACATCAGCTTCACGCGCATCGAGCACAATATTTTCATCCATTGTTCGCGCGGCTTCAAGCGCTTGGGTTGCCAGCAGGCGGAACTTTGCTTCCTCGATATCAAGATGATAGATGTTTTGTGAATTTTTATGAAATTCTTTAAGACCAACCCATAAACGTTTGGGTGCACCAGGCGCATAATCATAAAAGCCCCTAAAATTTTTGCGACCAAAGCGCTGATGTTTCTCGACGAGAGACGTGATGATTTCAGCTTGCGCCGGATTAATTGCGTTTTCGCCCAAGGCAGAGCGGGTCGCGGTGATGATACGGTGGATGAGATCAAGTGCCACTTCGTCGGAAAGGGCGAGAGGTCCCACCGGCATGCCAGCCATACGAGCGACATTTTCAATAAAGGCAGGAGGATAACCTTCAGCCAGCATGAGATGGCCTTCAAGAAGATAATTCAGAACGCAACGATTGGCGAAAAAGCCACGGGCATCATTGACGATGATCGGTGTCTTGCTGATCAACCGCGAATAGTCAAAGCCAACTGCAAGCGCGCGCTCACTTGTCTCTTTACCTTTGATCAATTCAACGAGCCGCATTTTATCAACCGGTGAAAAGAAGTGAATTCCAAGAAAATCATTTTTATTTTTTAACGCCTCAGCCAATTCAGAAATCGGCAAGGTTGATGTGTTTGAAGCAAGAATGGCGTTAGGGTTAAGATGGATTTCAATCGTTGAAAGCGTTTTCGCTTTAAGTGCCGGATCTTCAAATACAGCTTCAATGACGAGCTCGCATTCCGAGAGTGTAGAATAACTGTCAGCTGCGATGAGATTATTTGCAGTTTCGCTTTGAGCAACATCTTCTGGCTTTGTTTTCAGACGTTTTGCGATTGTGGCAAGCGCTTGATCACGGCCCTTTAGAGCAAGATCAATGGTCTGATCAATCATAATGACTTTCAAACCCGCCAGCGCCGACACGCTGGCAATCCCTGCGCCCATAAAACCTGTGCCGACAATACCGATTGTTTTTAATTCCGATTTTTGAATTGATGCCGGGCGGCGCGCACCTTTGTTGAGAGCCTGCGTTGACACGAAAAGCGAACGCACCATGGATTTGGCTTCGGTGGTCCGAAGGATATTGGCAAACAAACGGTTTTCAATTTTCAGTCCAAGATCAAACGGAACCTGCAAACCTTCATAGACCGCCTGTAACAATGCGCGGGCTGCCGGATAATTGTCGTATGTTTCCTTCCTGCAAATGGCGCTTGCCATCGGCCACACCATCATTCCGCCTTTGGAATAAACAGGACCTGAGGGAAGTTTATAATATTCACGATCCCAAACTTGAACAGCGGAGCCGCCGGTCAAAATGAAAGCTTTCGCTCGCTCAATGAGTTCACTTTTTTTGGCTATGGCATCAACGAGTCGATATTTGAGTGCTGTTTCTGAGTTAATAAGGTCACCCTTAAGCATCATCAAAAGTGCGTCAGCGGTCTGCGCGAGGCGCGGCATACGTTGCGTTCCGCCAGCGCCAGGGAATATACCAATTTTTATTTCAGGTAACCCGACTTTACTTTTAGAATCATCAACCATCACGCGATAATGGCAGGCAAGTGCCAATTCGAAAGCGCCGCCAACACATGTACCATGAAGAGCGATTGCAAAGACTTTGCCGCAAGTTTCAAGCTTGCGATAAATACGACTCATATAGCTTGAAGCGGAAATGAGGGCTTTGGTATCCGCGCTTGTGATTTCGTTTCTACTTTTCGATTGTGCCTGATCGATGAGTTTATTGATGAGACCGATATCAGCGCCACCAGAAAAACTATCAGCTTTGCTCGACGAAATCACACAGCCCTTAATGGCATCTGTTTTGGCAACATAATCCACAACTTGATCGAGCTCATCGAGTGTCTTTTCAAGAAAGACATTCATTGACTTTTCAGGCATGTCCCATATGAGATGTGCGATCTGATCTTGATCAATATCATAACGGAATTGGGTCAAAGTAGGAGCCATAATGTTTTTCCCTTAAACCCGCTCGATAAGTGTGGCTGTGCCCATACCGGCACCAATGCATAATGTAATCAATGCACGCTGTTTTTGAGTGCGCTCAAGCTCGTCAAGTGCCGTTCCTAAGATCATCGCGCCCGTTGCGCCAAGCGGATGTCCCATCGCGATGGCGCCCCCGTTAGGATTCACTTTTTGAGGATCAAGATCGAAGGCTTGAATGTAGCGAAGCACTACAGAGGCAAAAGCTTCATTTACTTCAAAGAGATCAATATCATTGATCGTATAGCCTGATTTATTAAGAAGCTTCTTTGTGACATCGACGGGACCAGTCAGCATCAAAGCGGGATCAGATCCGATATTGGCGAAGGCTCGAATTCTTGCACGCGGTTTTAAACCCAAGCGTTTACCGATATCAGCCGAGCCGATAAGCACAGCAGCTGCGCCATCAACAATGCCAGATGAATTTCCAGCATGATGGACGTGATTGATAAATTCGACATCAGGATGCGCTTGCAAAGCCACTGCGCCAAAGCCGCCTTGTTCGGCGAGTGTCGCGAATGAAGGCTCTAAACCTGCGAGTGTTTCAACTGTCGTCGTGGATCGTATATGTTCATCATGATCAAGAAGAACAAGGCCATTCACATCCGTCACAGGCGCGATTGACTTGATAAATCGTTTATCTTGCCAGGCTTTCGAGGCGCGCTTTTGACTCTCGGCCGCGTAGAGATCAACCGCGTCGCGATCAAAACCATATTTTGTTGCTATCAAATCTGCAGAGATGCCCTGAGGCATGAAATAGGCGGGAATCGCAATCGACGGATCAACAGCCCAAGCACCCCCCGAAGCTCCGATGCCAACGCGGCTCATGGATTCAACACCGCCGGCAATCGCGAGATCTTGTTGCCCCGCAATAATCTGGCTCGCAGCAAAATTGACGGCATCGAGTCCCGAAGCACAAAAGCGATTGATCTGCACGCCAGGGACAGTCACGCCATACCCCGCCACGAGGGCTGCCGCGCGAGCAATATCGCCTCCGGCTTCGCCAACAGGGTCGACGCAGCCCAAAACGACATCATCGATCAAAGCATGATCGAAAGCGTTGCGCTGGTTTAGGGCTTTGAGAACATGGGCCGCGAGCGCGAGGGCGGTGACTTCGTGCAAGGACCCGTCTGGTTTACCGCGGCCGCGAGGCGTTCGCACTTGATCATAGATAAACGCTTCGCGCATTGTCCCTCCGGCTCGTTCCAGTCTCACTGTCCCCTTTGGGGGACAGTGTATTAGGAACCTACCCCCGAGGGAGAGGGGCATCAATGAATAAGCCGTGATCGATTTCAGGCGGTGCGTTGCATCGACTTCAAGCGGCTGATTGCTTTGTCGATTTCAGCCTTCTGGTGCTCGAGCTGGGTCAATTGCTGCGTAATTTGCGTTTTTGTCAGCTTCAAAGCCTTCGGCTTGCCGCCGCTGTCTTTACCCATCAAATCGAGAATTTCTGTAAGCGTGAAGCCAAGACGCGTGGCATTGATGACTTCCTGGACACGAGCGCGGGCCGTCTCATTATAAAGACGGGTCAAACCCGAACGCTTCGGCTTAATGAGGCCCCTGTCTTCATAAAATCTCAGAGTGCGAAGGGTAACACCAAATTCCCGGGACAAATCACCAATCGTGTAGAAATGCTCATCATGTTTTCCCACCTTGGCTTTTTTGGCTCCCGCAGCGCGGGCGGTGGAGGAACGCTTTGCTAATGCAGACGCTTTTGGCACTGGACTACTCCTAACAAATATAACTTAAAGACACAACAAAAGCCAACACACGCTAGGGATTGTCTGATTTTTCCTTTACGTCAACTAAAAATTAACTATGTTCATAATTGACTTCAGGTAGTCGTTCTTCGGCGCGGAGGATCGTTTCGTAGTGATTTTTTTGAGCATTTTCATGACCAAAGGTAAGATAATACGCCCGCCCTTCGCCGGTTAATCTCAAACTGAGATAGAATTTACCTAAAATTAACCTTGAAATTCCAATAGTTTAAAAGATTTTCTGGGTTTGGAGGCCAATCCTGAAGGCGTCCATCGCGAGCATGGTAGCAACCGAGGTACCTATGTCAGAACCCGTGTCTACACCAAAGAGTTCGGGGACGATTTCAGGTTTTAATACGACACGAATGCATAGCTCTATTGACCTCGAAGCAGTATCTGCCGCGTCTTTATCCGCGTCGAAAACTCGCGAAATTGATCATTTCGAATCAGCTTATCGCGTTCTCGAGCACTTGCGACGTCGAATTGGTTAGCTCTACGGAACAAGTAATTATGGTCAAACTTTATCGCGCGTGGGGTTGGTCCTTATTACACTTGAAGCCTGCATCGTGCGCTTAAATCTGGGACATCAAGCGATTAATCAATCACCTAGTCTTATGGCAATTATTCGTGAAATTGATAAATGTTGCGTGGTGATCGAAAATGAAACAAAAATCAAAAACAGTGAAAAAGAGTCGGATTGGTCTCCTCTAATCAAGCTTCTTGAAAATGATAATTCAAGCCATGCAAAATCACGCGAACCGATCGAACATCTCATCGATATTCTACTGCAACAAATTGCTAAATTGACCGTTGAGAAAAAAGAGAGACACCAGGGTCTGACGGATCAAGTGACTACCCTGCGTGATCTTCAACTTTCAGAGAATAGAAAACTTTTTGCCTCCCTCGGCGCACTGCACGCAACGATCGAACGATGTATCGATCGACTATCGCGTGTTGAATATGGTCTTATGGAAGCGCGCAGCATTGAGACCAGTTCAGCCATCGCCAATTGGCCGCAGAGCATGCAAAGTGTTAGCCTTGCTATTGGTACAGGCGATGAGCCGCCGCCGCTATCGATTGACCCTCGCCGCGCGCTGGCAATCGCTCGGGGAGCCGGTAAAAATGCTGGCGTAGATCCAACGAAAATCCAATAACGAGCTAAAAAGACCCTCAAAGGTTGCGAAGCGGTTGTTTTTTCTGGCATTCGTAATCCTGAATAGAGTCAGGAGGGCGACGTGACGATCAATTGGATGGAATTTTCGCCGATAGAGAGCTTTGCCGGCGGATTATTGATCGGGTTGGCCGCGGCCGTGTTTATTCTCTTCCATGGCCGGATCATGGGGGTGAGCGGAATTGTGGGTGGTCTTTTGCAGTCATCAAAAGCGGATCGCAGCTGGCGGCTCAGTTTTCTGGCCGGACTAATCCTCGCCCCACTCATCGCAAAATTTGCAGGAATCGCCCCTGCCATTCGAATCGAGCAATCGATGATTTGGCTGGTTGTGGCAGGACTTCTTGTCGGCTTCGGAACAAGCCTAGGTAGCGGATGCACGAGCGGACACGGCGTCTGCGGGATCGCGCGACTGTCTCCCCGTTCCATCACTGCTACAATCATCTTTATGGCATTCGCGATGCTCACTGTGTGGCTGATGAATAAAGTTCAGGCGGGTGCGTGATGATAAAAAGAGTCGGTGAATTTCTTGTCGGATTGATTTTCGGCTTTGGACTTTTGCTCAGTGGCATGACAGATACTGCGAAAGTTATCGGCTTTCTTAATGTTACAGGCGCGTGGGACCCCTCGCTCGCTTTCGTAATGGGCGGTGCGGTTCTCCTCTCCTTCTTTGCCTTTCGAGTTTCGAGAAATTGGAGGTCGAGCCTGTTTGGACGAGTGATCATTCTCTCTGATCTCAAAATGATCGACATGAAACTCATCATCGGAAGTGCCATATTTGGAATCGGTTGGGGACTTTCAGGGTTTTGTCCGGGACCCGCCATTGCATCGCTTACGAGCGGTGAAATCAAATCATTCATTTTTGTCGCAGCAATGCTGATCGGAATGGGTCTTGAGACATTGTCGCAGCGCATGCGGCAGGTCGCTTGATATGTTCGACATCATCCTCCCGATTGCGGGCGTTTTGGTAAATGTGGCTGTCATCGCCGGCATCGGACTTCTTATCGGCATCATCTCTGGACTGTTTGGTGTCGGTGGCGGCTTTCTCATGACGCCGCTTCTGATTTTTCTCGGTGTGCCTCCAACAATTGCGGTTGCAACCGGCTCAGCTCAATTGGTGGCTTCTGCAAGTTTTGGAACCACGACTGCCTGGCGCGCTGATCTAATCGATAAAACACTAACGATCTATCTGTTGATCGGCGCGATGACAGGGACTGTCCTTGGTATAGGTATTTTCAATCTTTTAAATAAAGTGGAACAATTCGATCTTGTTGTCGGTTGGTCTTATGTCATTCTTCTTGGTAGTATCGGTGCCTTGATGCTGATAGAAAGTATAAAATCTTTCCGTACAGCATTACAAAACGATATCGACGAAAAACCCGCTACAAATCGGCTCCATCAATGGTTATCTCGTCTTGGATCGCAACGCTATTTCCATAAATTTGATGTTTCGATCAGCCTCCCCCCCCTTCTCCTTCTCTCTATCTGTATTGGTTTGATCGGTTCGGTCTTGGGTGTCGGCGGCGGTTTTATGTTTGTGCCGGCTTTGATTTATTTTTTCCAATTACCGACTCGCGCCGCCGTGGCCGCGTCTCAAGTTCAAATCTTTTTCACGATGATCATCGCAACAATTCTTCACGCAATTTATAATCACGCGATTGATCTTGTTCTCGCCGTTCCGCTCATTATTGGTGGTGTATTCGGGGCGCATATCGGCACAGTTATCGGACATTATGTTAAAGGAGCCCGCTTTCGATTGACTTTGGCATTGCTGATTATAGGCGTCGCTTTGAGATTTTTATATTCCTTGGTCAGCGCTTTCTTTTCTCAAAAGCAAGATTTGGTCACTAACAAAATATCTTTGTCAGCGCTACCCCCTTGGGAGGGATGGATTGCACTCGTCGCTCAACATAATTCTTTTCTTTATGGAATAGCGACGGCTTTACTCGCGGTACTTGCGGGCTTTGGTGCCTCATTTATTTTTGGCCTAAAAACGTCGCCCAATTAATCAGCTAAGAGGCTTTTCACTCCGAGATTATACAGTCGGTCTCGTCCCAAAATGACGACGCGCCGATCCTCTGTCGACATAAATCCTTTATATATCGAGTCGAGACAGTTTAATCCGCCACTCAAAGCACCCATGGCTGGAAGCACACATTGCATTTTAGAAAGATAAAAACAACGGCGTCTGATTACGCGTCCCTTGAGCTTTACCTTTGCAACCGGGTGTAAATGTCCGCATATTTGAGGAAGATTTTCATTTTCAACAGGTTCGTGACGAAACACGACACCGTCAATAATTATTTCCGAGTAAAATGAGAGACCGTCGACCTCCAAGATAGATTCGTCATGATTGCCGATTATAAAATTTGTTTGGCAGTTTGTAATGATGTTTCGAAGGATATCGCGATCTTCTCTTTGCATACGGGATGGCCCGCGAGAATCATGCCACGTATCACCGAGGCAGATAAATTGATCCGGTTGATATTTTTTGATGATATTTTGTAGCCGAATAAGCGTATCACGCGAATCGAAAGGTGGGAGAGCTGATCCTCTCTTTTCATGGAGCGTTGTTGCCTTTTCAAAATGGAGGTCAGCTACGATCATAATTTTATGTTGAGGCAAATAAAGCGCGCCGCTACGATCCATTTGAATGGCGAGATGACCAATATGAAACAGTGAGTCTTGATGTGGTCTCATTTGAATGAAGACAAAGCCTCAGCAAGATAATCAGCTTCGGCTTCAGCAAGAAGAGCTTCAACACCTTCGCCATAGACGGCTTCGCGACCGATCTCCAAAATCATCGCGATCGACAACGGTGATAATTTTTCTAGATTTTTGAAAATAATATTTCCCGATAAGCGTTTGAGTGTTTCATTGAGTCGCGTAAGGTCAAGCATTTCATAAGCTGCGTCTGCGCGCGCTGCTTCAAGAAGAACATGGTCCGGCTGGTAGCGACGCAGAACGTCATAAATCAAATCGGAAGAAATTATCAGACTCCGCGTTTTTCGTCTTTCGCCAGGCAACTGCTTCTCAATCAGACCCGAAATGATTGCACAATTGCGGAATGCCCGCCGCATAATCGAGCTTTCCTCAAGCCACGCCTCGAGATCATCGCCTAACATATCTTCCGCTAAAAGCTTGCTCAAGACATGGGGATTTTGTTCAATGGCTGCTCCCATATCTTCGACGGCCCAAATGGCTAGGCCATAATCATTACAAACGAAACCGAGTGGTTTCAGATCTAACCGCTCAAGGCGCTTTGTCAGTAACACTCCCAAAGTCTGATGCGCGAGACGTCCTTCAAAGGGATAAAGAACCATATAGAATTTCCCGCGTTCAGGAAAACATTCGACGAGAAATTGGTCTTTCTTCGGTAGAATTGATTTGTCCTTTTGCCACGACAGCCATTCGGAAACTTCTAAGGGCAAGAGCGTCCAGGATTTCGGCTGTGCAATGATTTCACGCACACGCTTTGCGAGATAAGTGGATAATGGGAGGCGTCCACCCGAATAGACAGGGATTTTAGGTGATGATGATTGCGACGCACGGGAAACAATAACTTCATTTCTTTGAAATGATTCAAATTTCACAACTTCGCCACCAAAAAGAAACGTATCGCCTGGAACGAGATTTTCGGCAAAATAATCTTCGATTTGACCAAGTTTGCGACCGCTTGCGCGAATTTGACCCGAACCACTTCGATAGCCGAACTTAACAGTGATCATTGTGCTTTCGATGATCGTACCAATATTCATGCGATATCTAAGGGCCACTTTATCATGACTGACACGCCAAATATCGTCCGATCCTTTTTTCAACCGTGCGAAATTGTCATAAGCGCGAAGCGCATATCCCCCGGTTGCAACGAGATCTAGAACGCGATCAAACCTCTCACGATCCAAATGACGATAAGCATAAGCACTGATGACCTCTTGATAAAGAGCATCTGCGTTAAATCCACCGGCACAGGCTATACCCAAAATATGCTGAGCCAGAACATCAAGGGATAGAGTTCTAAGCGCCGAAGTATCTTGTTCTTTATCGGCAACAGCGCCAAGCGCAGCTTGGCATTCAAGCGATTCAAACCGATTGGCAGGAACAAGAAGCGCCACAGAGGGTTCATCGAAACGGTGATTTGAACGCCCGATCCGTTGCATCAACCGGCTTGATCCTTTTGGGGCTCCCACATTGATAACGAGATCAACATCACCCCAGTCGATACCGAGATCGAGCGTGGCTGTACATACAATTGCTCGCAATTTTCCATTGGCCATTGCCGCTTCGATTTTTCGTCTTTGTTCCCTATCGAGTGAACCGTGATGAAGCGCGATGGGTAATCCTTGATCATTGATTTTCCAAAGCGCTTGAAACACGAATTCAGCCTGCATCCGTGTGTTTACAAAGACAAGTGACATTTTATGCGCGTTGATCGCGCCGTAAATTTCTACCATTGAGGAGAACGCGGTGTGACCGGCAAGCGGCAAGCGGGTCTCGGAGGTGAGGATGCGGATATTAGGCTTTACGCGTTCTTCGACCTCGATCAGTTTTGCGAATTTATTGGAAGAAGATTGTGAGACAAGATACGCACAAAGTTCATCCTTGTTGCGCACCGTTGCCGAAAGTCCAATGCTTACAAAAGTCGGCGCATGGGCGCATAACCGCGTGAGCGCTAGGGAGAGTAATTCACCTCGCTTTGTCGGCGCGATTGCATGTAATTCGTCAATGATGATGAATTTGAGATCACCAAATAATTTGTTGGCATCGCGATGAGCGAGGAGAAGCGATACTTGCTCAGGTGTTGTAAGTAGAATATCCGGAGGTCTCTGCACTTGCTTTACGCGTTTCGATTGGGGCGTGTCGCCGGTTCTCGTTTCAACGCGAATATCAAGACCGATATCCTTAATTGGAAATTCAAGATTGCGTTCAATATCGACTGCAAGTGCCTTTAAGGGCGAGATATAAAGCGTGTGAAGCGATTGAGGAACGAGGCCTCTCTGCCGACCTGCTAAATCAACAAGACTTGGCAGAAAGCCAGCCAGAGTTTTACCGGCACCTGTCGGCGCAATCAGAAGCGTATGCTCGCCCTCACGCGCATTGTTCAATAACTCAAGCTGATGCGGATGGGGCGCCCAGCCACGCCTTTGAAACCAGTCGGAAAAAAGTTCCGGCAATTGATAGAAATTTTGGACGCGCGACATAGGAAAAAGCAAAGCGCGTGAATTCGGAAACGTCAAGCACATGAAAAAAAGGCGCCCGCCGGACACCCTTTTTCACTTAAATCGCGACAATCAAGCGCAGAAGATTACCGCATCGTTGGGATCACGAATTCCACGCCATCCTTGATGCCTGACGGCCAACGCGAAGTCACGGTCTTGGTTTTGGTATAAAAGCGGAAAGCATCGGGACCATGTTGATTCAAATCGCCAAAGCCTGAACGCTTCCAACCGCCGAATGTGTAATAAGCAAGCGGCACCGGGATCGGCACATTCACGCCCACCATGCCAACCTGCACCTTAGAAGCGAAGTCGCGCGCAGCATCACCATCGCGAGTATAGATCGCAACACCGTTGCCATATTCGTGATCATTGGCGAACGCCAAACCTTCATTATAATCTTTTGCACGCACAACGGAGAGAACAGGTCCGAAAATTTCTTCCTTATAGATACGCATGTCTTTTGTAACATTGTCGAAAAGACAGCCGCCCATATAGAAGCCTTTTTCATAGCCTTGGAGTTTGAAATTGCGTCCATCAACTTTAAGCGTCGCGCCTTCTTTCACGCCAAGATCAACATAGGATTTCACTTTGTCGAGATGCGCCTGCGTGACAAGCGGACCGAAATCAGCCGCCGGATCGAGTGATGTGCCGACCTTTAAGCTCTCAACTCGTGGAATCAGTTTCTCAATGAGTTTGTCTGCGGTGGCTTTGCCAACGGGAACCGCCACCGAAATCGCCATGCAGCGTTCGCCCGCCGAGCCATAACCCGCGCCCATCAACGCATCAACGGCCTGGTCCATATCGGCATCAGGCATAATGATCATATGATTCTTGGCGCCACCAAAACATTGCACACGCTTTCCGGCAGCTGTTCCGCGCGTGTAAACATATTCGGCAATTGGTGTTGAGCCGACAAAACCAACCGCTTTGATATCTGGATCATCAAGGATCGCATCAACGGCTTCTTTGTCACCTTGCGCAACATTCAAGATGCCTGCAGGCAAGCCAGCTTCAACAAAGAGTTCAGCGAGACGAAGAGGCACACCCACATCGCGCTCTGAAGGTTTCAGAATAAATGCATTACCACATACGATGGCCGGGGCACATTTCCAGAGCGGGATCATGGCGGGAAAATTGAAAGGTGTAATACCTGCAACAACACCGAGCGGCTGGCGCAACGAATACATATCGATGCCGAGGCCAGCGCCATCAGTGAATTCGCCTTTGAGCATATGCGGCGCGCCAATACAGAATTCGACAACTTCAAGTCCACGTTGAATATCGCCCTTCGCATCGGCGATTGTCTTGCCATGTTCTTTTGCAAGAAGTTCAGCAAGCGAGTCATATTCCGCATTAACGAGTTCAAGAAATTTCATCAACACACGTGCGCGGCGCTGCGGATTGGTGGCGGCCCAAGCGGGCTGCGCGGCTTTCGCATTTTCAACGGCGGCGCGGACTTCAGCTTTTGAAGCGAGCGGAACTTTTGAAGCGACTTCGCCAGTCATCGGCCAAACCGCATCGGCGAAGCGGCCCGACGTGCCCTTCACATGTTTTCCGCCGATATAATGGGTGAGCTCTTGAACCATCACATAATCTCCCGAAGTTACGCTTTGACTTAATTTAAAAATTCCATACGCCGCCTCGCTACTCGAAAGCAAGCGCTAACGGGCCGGTGTTGACGTCCACCCGATATGGGCGTGGTCCTTTGACATCGTAAACTTCCACGATTTCTTCGGGCCCGCCATAACATTGAGATAATAAAGATCGAATCCATGCGGCGCTGCGACCGGATGGAACCCCTTTGGAACCAAAACAACATCGCCGTCACGAATCGCTATGCTTTCATCAAGCGTACCATCATCTGTATAGACGCGTTGCAAGCCGAAGCCGCTCGGTGGACTGAGGCGATGATAATAGGTTTCCTCAAGATAGGTTTCGTGTGGATAATAATCCGTATCATGCTTATGCGGCGGGTATGATGACCAGTGACCGCCAGGGGTAATCACTTCAATAACCAGAAGTGCTTCTGCATAAGGCGATGTATCAGGAAGAATATTACGAACATAACGAATATTTGTACCTTGTCCGCGCGTCTCTTGCGCAATGTCTGTGGGCGCGATTACACGCGGTTCAAACGTCTGTTTGGCCTGCGCTTTACAAATCGCAATCTCCAAAACGGTAATGACTTTGACCTTGTAGTTTGATTGGCATGGTGCATAGACGGACCAAGGCAGACCGTCAAAAACATTTGTGAGCTCACCTAATATGCCAAATGATTTTTGATTGACCGAGATCTCGGCTTTACCGGAAAGGATCACAAGGCAAAGCTCATTCGACCCCGCACTCTCACTCATCTCTTGATCAGTAGTGAGATGAAAAACTTCAAAGCCAACATAGTGCCACTGTGCCGATTCCGACGTGACCGACAAAACGCGTCCGCGAGGATCAGGCTTTGAAGAATGAATGAGAAGATCAGACATAAAGCAATTCCTTTTCACTTATCCGTTTTCAAATCTTTTCCCACGCCGTAACGAGACTTGAAAAAGATTGCGCCATCGCGTCGACGGCTTGAGAATCCGTCATTTTATTTGCGAGCCATTGCCGAGCCGGTTCGGCAAAAATGGTTCGTCCAATCGCAAAACTCTTCACCAAATTATGGGCTTTTGCGAGCGCAAAAGCATCGATCAATTACGCTTCCGGTGCATTAAGACCGAGAACCATTATCCCACGACATAAGGGATCATTCGTCGTGATCATCTTTTCAATCTGTATCCAAGCTTGTGGACTTAGCTGCGCTTCAAGCTTCCACCAATCTGGTTTTTTAATTGATAGAAATGTTCAATGACTGAAGCTGTGGAATCATCTTTTAACGCTCCATGTTTACCACAGATGATCTCAATCAAAAGCTCGCGCCCAAGTTTATGAGCTGCGTCATGTAACCGCAATAATTCGCGATCTTGTTTTTCTCTGAGTTCAACCGGATCATCGGGATGATAAAAGCACAAACATTTGATGATGTGATTAACCGGCCATTCGATAAGCTTTGCAGCAAGTGAACCACCCCCTTCAAAATCAAGTGGTCGAGAGCCTGGCGCTTCGACCGGCCGTCCGATCCAAAAATTATGTCCTGTCGCTTTAAAAAGTGCTTCACGCCCATAGGTGCCATCTAGCAACATGCCAAAGCCATTTTGTCCTTTGGCCACAGAAAGTGCCGTATCCAATGCGAGCGATTTAAATTTCTTAATCTGATCGTGTGGCGCGCCACAATCATCGGCCATTTTTTCGAGTTGTGCGCGATGATCGATCGCAAGCGCGAAAATGCGGTCTACTTTTTTATACGATGTTACTGCGTCGCGCGTTGTTGTCCAATGAAGATGTGTGAGTGCCGCATCGTGGCGCACAGCGGGCGTTTCAGCGCCATTTTTGATAAAATGCTGCATTTCTGTGAATGTTGCATATTCGGCGGAACATAAGAGGCGCGAGACGGCGAAAGCGCCGCTCGCATTGGCATAAGAGCAGCATGTTTCGATCGATTCATCGCGAAGCCACCCGAGCAAAAGATCCGACATAAATGCGTCACCAGCACCGAGCACATTATAAACTTCAACTGGAAAACCCGGACCCTTCAATCCCTTTTCAATATCTTCAGGAATCGCTCCGGGAAATACGACACAGCCCATAGGACCCCACTTCATAACGATCATGGCGGATGATTTTTCACGAATGGCTTTCAACGCCGCCAAAGGCGTATCTTCGCCACCGGCAATCTTCACTTCTTCTTCGGTGCCGACAATCAAATCACACTGACCGAGAATGGGTGTAAGATGCGCTGTTACATCGCCTGATTTGATATAGCGTTCTTCACCAGCATCATGCCCAGCTAGCCCCCAGAGATTGGGGCGATAATCAATATCGAATGCGATTTTCGCGCCATGTTTCTTGGCCAGTTTCATCGCCTTTTTTTGAGCTGCTGCATTATGCACATTTGCAAAATGCGTTCCTGTCACAACTATGGATTTCGCCGAAGCGATATACTTTTCATTGATATCGCTTTCATCAAGCGCTGCATCCGCGCAATCAGAACGGTAGAAAATCAAGGGGAAGGATTTATCGTCACGAATACCGAGCAACACAAAAGCCGTAAGTCGTGTCTTGTCTGTGTGAACACCAGAAACATCGACACCCTCGCGTTCTAATTACTCGCGAATGAAGCGACCCATATGCTCATCCCCAACGCGCGTGATCAAACCGCTCTTCAAACCAAGACGCGCTGTCCCGATGGCAATATTAGTTGGGCTTCCGCCAACCGCCTTTGAAAAGCTTGCCATATCTTCCAACCGTCCGCCAATCTGTTGACCATATAGGTCAACCGATGACCGACCAATGGCGATGAGATCGAGTGTTTTGGGAGCTACTATGATACAATTACCTATTTAAAAAACGATTGTTTAGCCACTATTTCGGAGTCCCGCAGCGATACCATTGATTGTGAGCTGAATCCCCTCAAGCACATGATTTTTACCAGCTTCCTGTCGTTGCTGCTTTAACAATTCGACTTGAAGATGATTGAGCGGATCAAGATAAGGGAAGCGATTTCGGATCGACCGCGCAAGCAAAGGATTGTCGGCGAGCAGCGTCTTTTTATTTGTAATCGCCAAAAGATGACGAATAGTTTCGCGCCATTCTGTTTCAATGCGACCAAAGATGTCATCGCGAAGTTTTTGATCAGGTACAAGTTCTGCATAGCGCGAGGCAATCGCAATAGAACTCTTTGAGAGAACCATGTCCATATTTGAAAGAAGTGTTTTGAAGAAAGGCCAAGTGTGCGCCATCGCTTGAAGTGTCTTCAAACCTTGCTCGTTATGCGTTTTAAGATAGGCATTGATTGCGCTGCCAAAGCCATACCAGCCAGGCAACATGAGACGGGATTGAGCCCAACTGAACACCCAAGGGATTGCACGTAGATCTTCAATACGCCTCGACTTTGTACGCGAGGCAGGCCGTGAGCCAATATTCAGCGTTGCGATTTCGTTGATAACCGTGGCGTTCCAGAAATAATCAAGAAACCCGTCGGTCTCATAAACGAGTCCACGATAAGCACGAAAAGCGTGCTCAGAAATTTCATCCATCGCCACGAGATATTCAGGCTTAGGCTTTGGTTGATCGGCATGAACCAGAGACGCTTCAAGCGTTGCGGCTGCAAGAATTTCTAGATTTCTTCGCCCGACTTCCGGATTTGAATATTTCGAAGCGATGATCTCGCCCTGCTCGGTGATACGGATTGATCCATCAACAGCGCCCTGAGGTTGAGCCAGAATCGCCTCATAACTTGGACCGCCGCCTCGACCCACAGACCCACCACGCCCGTGGAAGAGGCGAAGCGAGATATTATGTTTCTGAAAAACTTCAATGAGCCGTAATTCAGCTTTGTAGAGCTCCCAACCAGAGGTGACGAAGCCACCATCCTTATTTGAATCAGAATAGCCCAACATCACTTCTTGAAGGTTGCTGCGGCTTTCGAGAAATTTGCGATAGACCGGCAAAGCAAAAGCGCGATCCATCACATCGGCGCAGCGTTGTAAGTCGTCAATCGTTTCGAAAAGAGGTACAATATTAATCTTTGAATGGCCTTTATGATCAATGAGTCCCACTTCTTTATTGAGCAACGCCAATTCAAGAAGATCTGAAACAGCTTCTCCTTTTGAAATGATCATATTCTCGATGGACTGCGGTCCAAAGAGATGAATGAACTCTGATGCCACGCGAAATACCTTAATTTCTTTTTGTGTCTCTTCGGAATAATTAAGATGCGCGGAGATCAAGGGTCGCGCCATCGTCAATTCCGCTGAGAGAATTTTTATTTTTTCGTCTTCGCTTAAGTTTTCATAATTTGTGCCGGGATAAACCGCTTCAAGAAATTCGCCGATCACACGACCATGGACTTGCGAATTCTGTCTCAAGTCAACTGTGGCAAGATGGAATCCAAAACAATCGACCGCACGTCTTAATTTGCGCAAACGCCCATCTGCGATGATATCGATTCCGCTTTGCCGCAAAGCCTGATCTAAGAGATTTAGATCGTTTAGAAAGGCTTGGGCCGATTTATATACGGCATCATTTGCTTTCGATAAGTCATATAGATATTTCTGTGTTTCTTTTAGAATTTCTTTAATACGCGAAAGTGCCAAACGATAAGGTTCGCGTTCACGATGAACCGAGCGATCTTTTGCCTCCGAGGCCAGTTTTGATACAGACTTAGATACGGAGATAAACCCATCATGAAGAGGTATTTCGAAAGAGAGCGCGTCAATTTCACGATGATAATAATCGAAAATCAGTGCCGATTGTTCTTTGAATGTCTCTTGAAGCACTTCAGAATCAACGAACGGATTACCATCGCGATCGCCACCGATCCAGCTTCCAATTTTCAAAAAGGTTTTGATCGGCTTCGTCGGTGATTTATTATCGTAATTATAAATATGAATTTCAAACATAGAATGAAGGTCAGGCACTTCATTCAGAAACGTATAGTCATAGTAGGATAGACCGTTTCTTACTTCATCAAGAACGGTCAGTTTTGTATACCGGAGCAAACTCGCTTGCCACAAAGTGACGATATTGCGACGTATATCCTCTTCAATACGCGCGCGCTCGGCAGGCGTCGCTATAATTCGATCGCGGCGATCAAGCAGATCAGCGATCTCGATTTCACGCATCATTGTGCTTTTGCGCCGAACTTCAGTGGGATGTGCGGTTAATACAGGGCTCACGAGCGCCTTGTCAAAAAAACCAGAGAGATCCTTTTTGGCGATCCCAAATTTCTTCGCCATGGCAAGCACATTAAGAAATGTTCCTTTGCGCGGAGATGATCCGGCAATTTCATGCGCGCGATTTCTTCTAATATGGTGCTGATCTTCAGCCAAATTGAGAAGATGGGAGAAATGACTGAAAGCACGAATAATTTTTGAGGATTGATCGGAAGAGAGATTATTGAGAATTGACTCAAGATCGGCGCGTACAGCCAAATCATTGCTTTTGTGAAATTGAATTGATGTACGACGAATGATTTCGACGATTGAGAAAATTTGTTCACCATCACAATCATGAATGGTTTCACCGAGCAATCTCCCCAAGAGGCGGATGTCTTCGCGCAAAGGAAAATCCTTTACAGAGTCTTCCTCGGGAAGCGGCGTGGTAGCGCGGTCTTGTCTCATCATTTATGGCTCATCGTGAAGAGTTGAAGTCCATGACGCATACTCTGTTCATGATCTCGGAGGCGTTTCCAAATCTCGTTTTTTAGCAACAGCAACAGAAAGCGTCATGATGAGCGTATATGTCGCGGAGAGCGAGCGAAAGGACGCATAATCAGCTTCAGCGAGTTCTAGCCAAATATCTGCAACCGGCACGAGTGGTGACATTACATGATCGGTGATGGCGATAATCGGTGTTTGACCCATGCGAGCGACATCGATCAAATGTAATGTTTCAGATGCGTAAGGCGAAAAACTGATCGCAAAAACAGCATCAGCGGACGAGGCTGTTGCTAATTGCGTTTTTCCCATGCCGCCAATCTGATCGACAAGTACAGCCTTGATGCCCAAAGCCGCGAACGAATAGGCAGCATAAGTTGCGGCCGGAAAAGTGCGGCCGCTTGCAATCAGATAGATCGTGTCCGCATCAGCAATACTTTGAACAGCCGCGTCAATTTTTTCAGGGTCGAGCGTATGACGGGCCTGCTCAAAAGATGCGATGGTTGCTTCAGCGAATTCATCAAAAAGTTTTGCCGTGCCCTTTTGTGTCAGTGTCTTTAATCGCGCGCGATGATCTACCGTGCTTTTGCGTGTCCGGTTTCGAAACAGCAATTGAAGTTCGGAAAATCCACGAAATCCTAAAACTTGCGCAAAGCGGACAAGGGTTGACGGTTGAACATCCATTTTTTCGGCAAGCTGAGCGGCAGTCGAAAGGGCAATATCGTCAGGATTTTTCAAAAGGGCCGCTGTCACCTGCTTCAGCCGGCGTGGCAAAGCTTCGCCCTCATTCGCGAGGCGGTCTTTCAGCTCGGCAAAATCATGCGGGGGGTATGTCGTCGCCATGAGAGAAGGGTCTCAAGTTTTGAATTATGGAATATTTATTTTTTTTAGAATTTTTGTTCTATTTTTACAAGAGACCAACCCTAAATCGGCCGAGCTATGCCCGAGACACGGGACTAAATCCCCTGTCTAATATGCGCTTTATCTGATAGCGTAAGGGCAATCAGAGAAGACTAGAGTCCAGATGGACAACACCGCTCGGCTTTCCGACCATGACGGCCATTTCGGCTGCGCGCTCCGGTCTCGGGGCGACGATTGCCGTTTTTGTGGCGTGCGCCATTTGAGCATTTGCCATGCGCTTGATAACGACAACGCTCCACAAAGCGGGTCAGCCCTCAGCTACGATGTTGGCAATTCATGATGTAATATTGTTTATCGCCTCTCTTGTCGACGTCGCTCTCTTTGGAGGGTTCTAGTTTTTTGAATTAATTTGGATTCAATAGAACAATCGATAGATTCAAAAGTGACGCAAAGGCGACCCAGCCTGCGTAAGGTAATTGTGTAACGGCAGCAACGCGATCGTAACGCGCAAAGACAAGAATCATCGCAATCACAGAGGCTTCGAGTAAAACAACGACGATGAGAGCATAAGCGGGATTATGCATGCCGAAAAATACGATTGACCACAACGCGTTGAAAATAAGCTGCGCGATAAATACAAATGCAATAAAAATTGTATCACGTCGTGTATCGATACGGCCTATCACACGCCACGCGGCATAAGTCATCAACACATAGAGCAATGTCCATACAGGGCCGAAAATCCAATTTGGCGGATTGAATGACGGTTTGATCAACCCCTCATACCAATCGGGAATATTAGGGATCGTCGCGTGGCTGCCGATGGTGGCGGTTGTGAAGACCAAGATGGCAATGACAAGTGCTTCAATGATCCGCGTCTTACGCGATTTCGAAGTCGAATTCGTCACGTCAATGATCCTGCTTTTCTGACCGTTATAGAGAAGATGCGCGCAAGCGTTACGCTCGAAAGAGCGCAGCCTCTTTACGTGCAAAGAGGGAACTGGATCCAAATGAAGGCAGGCTACCAGTGAAGATGCTTACGCCTCTTCGCCTTCAACGGTGAGGCGCGCGAAGCGTTCTGCCGAGACGTAGCCCATGGCTTCGCGTTTCTTCGCGACCGAGAACCGTTCTTTCGCCGCCGCATACCAATCAAAAGACCTCAGCGTGATTTCGGGAGCGATTTCTTTTTTTATCTTTGGAGCGGCCGCTTCCTTTCGCGCTGCGGGCGCTTTGGCGACGGGCTTTGACTTAGGTGCCGCTACGATTTTCGCTACCGTTTTTGAAACGGCAGCTTTGGTTTCAGCCTGCGGGGCTGCCTTCGTCTTGGCGACGACCTTCTCCGTGGTGGGCTTTTTGGCTGCCGTGGCGGTTTGCGATTTTGAAGCGGACTTCGGCGTGATTTTGGTGGCAGGCTTGGCGGAGGCCTTGGGCGCGGCAACGCTCGATGACTTCACGGACGCGGAAACCGTCTTGGACTCACGAGATTTTGCCTGAGATCCGCTCTTGGTAGCCGCTTTTTTGGCCAAAGTGGCCAATTTCGCCTTCACAGACGGAAGGGCGGTCTTCTTCTTGGTCGCCACGACTTATACTCCAAACCTGAAAAACCTCTACCACAATTGAAGCACAACCAGCGGGCCAAGAAAACGAAAAATCGACACCGGGCGGTACCTGATCGCCAGACTGGCCAGACCCCGTGCAGTGATCCGGCTATTACGTTAGTTATGGCCGTGGCCGACCTGATCCGGCAAATCGGGATCTCGGAACAGACCTTCCATCGCTGGAAGAAGCAGTATGGCGATCTCCAGTTTGAATAAGTCTGAGAGCTGAAGCACCTCACCGAGTAGAA
>Ga0194130_10002531_pt1 | contig 26346 bp, 32 predicted proteins | sample TA2KigsurfametaG_FD_160084 | JGI IMG/M metagenome (GOLD analysis project Ga0194130, IMG submission 160084) | Freshwater microbial communities from Lake Tanganyika, Tanzania - TA2015050 Kigoma 12 surface | ecosystem: Environmental > Aquatic > Freshwater > Lake | place: Tanzania: Lake Tanganyika... | reverse complement strand
AACTAATTAGTTAATTAAATGAAAAAAATATTAACAATACTTTTTAGCATTTTGTTTCTAGCTACAGCAGCTTATGCAGCATCTTGTCCTGCATTAATGAAACAGTATGATGAAAAAGTTAAATCAGCTAAATTAGATGCAGCAAAAGCAAAACAGGCTACTGATCTTCGAAAACAAGGTGAAGATTTACATAAAGCTGGAAAGCATGCTGACTCTGAAAAAGCTTTAAAACAAGCTTTAGCGCTAATAGGCGTAACAGTTAAGTAATACTTTTAAAAGCGCATGGCCCTATATGGGTTGTGCGCTTTTTTTTTCTTCTTTTAGATTTTTCTAATATAAGGTTTAATGATGGAGGCTAAAAAGGGAATTTTATACTGGTTAGCTAACTTATTTTTAAAAAATCAACATTCAAAATTTGGATCCATACTCAATTCCTCAAAGGCCTGGGCTAAAGTTCCAGCGTTATATTTTCCATTTAATTTATTCTTTAAAGCAATCAGCAGAAAAAAATCTCTAATTGAAGAAAGTTTAAGAACATTAATATCTATTCGTGTTTCTCAGCTTAACAATTGTTCCTTTTGTATTGATATGAATAGCTATCTTTATCTTAAGGCCAATTCTAAAGAAAAAATTAAAGATCTTTTGCTTTATAGAACTAGTCCTATTTTTTCAGAAAAAGAAAAAATAGCTTTAGAATATGCTGAGATGGTTACTTTAAATAAAGTGGATGACGATTTAAGAGATAAACTTCAAAAACATTTTACAGATGAAGCTATAGTTGAACTTACAGCAATCGCTGCGTTTCAAAATATGTCTGCTAAATTTAATAGTGCACTAAAGGTTGAGTCTAATAACCTATGTGAAAGAGAGAGTAATTAAAATTTATGAAAGCATTTGTTGTCCTCGGAAATCAGCTGTTTCCAACAGAATATTTAAAAGATTTTAAATCCTACCATTTTTTTATGGCAGAAGATTATGGTCTTTGCTCTTTTGTAAAACACCATAAGCAGAAAATTCTACTCTACCTAACTTGTATGAGAGAATACCGCGATAAACTTATCAAAGAGAAGTTTAAAATTAGTTATTTAGAAGCTGAAAATAAAAACTTCAAAGAAACATATGAGACAAAGCTTTTAGAGTTTTTAAAAAAAAATAATATTAAAGAAGTTCAATTATTTGAGATAGAGGATATTTTTTTTGAAAAAAGATTAGTCAAATTCTTTCAAAAAAATACAATCTCTTTCACTTTTTTGAGGTCTCCAATGTTTTTGACCTCTAGAGCAGAATTTAAGGATTATTTACAAAAAAGTAAAAAACCTTTCATGGCAAACTTTTATAAGGATCAAAGAATTAGACTTAATATTTTAATTAATAGTAAACAAGAACCCTTGGGGGGTAAATGGAGTTTTGATGAGGAAAATAGAAAGAAACTTGCCCACAAAATTAATATTCCAATTTTTAAAAAATTTAAAAGCTCAAGATATTTAAAAAATATTAAAGATATAATCCTAAAACATTTTGATGATCATCCAGGAAGCTTAGAAAGTTTTAATTATCCAACTTCACGAGATGACGTTGTAAATTTACTGGATGGTTTTTTAGATGAAAAAATATCAAATTTCGGTGACTATGAGGACTCGATCACGCAGCAATCACATACTGTATTTCATTCTGTTTTAAGTCCTTTTTTAAATCTTGGGTTAATAGTTCCGAAGGAAGTTGTTTATAAAACAATTTCATTCTGCAATAAAAAAAAAATTAAAATAAATAATCTTGAGGGTTTTGTAAGGCAAATCATCGGATGGAGAGAATTTATGAGAGGTATTTATAAAAATTATGAGGACGAATTATTGAATAAAAATTTTTTTAAACATAAACGTAAAATGAAAAATACTTGGTATACTGGTAGTACAAATATACCTCCCCTTGACCATTCAATAAAAAATTGTCTTCAGTATGGCTATGTCCACCATATTGAACGTTTAATGGTTCTTGCAAATATAATGAATCTTTCAGAAATTGAACCTATGGAAGTTTATAGGTGGTTTATGGAAATGTTCGTAGACTCATCTGATTGGGTCATGGCTCCAAATGTCATGGGCATGGGATTGTTTAGTGATGGAGGAATTTTTGCAACAAAACCTTATATTTGTGGTTCTAGTTATATTTTGAAAATGAGTGACTTTAAAAGGGGTGGCTGGTGTGAGGTTATGGATGGTTTGTATTGGAGATTTATCGATAAAAATAGAAATTTTTTTTCTAAGAACTATAGACTTGCTATGATGGTTAAAGTTTTTGATAAAATGGATAAGGTTAGAAAAGCAAAAATTCTTAGCCTTGCAGATGATTTTATTAAAAAAAATACTAATTAGATTTTAGTATACTGTCATAAGAATTTTATGGGCCCGTAGCTCAGTTGGTAGAGCAATTGACTCTTAATCAATTTGTCACTGGTTCGATCCCAGTCGGGCTCACCAACGATGAATGTAAATAAATTATTTATTCCAATCCTAAAAAGAAAAAAAAATACAAGTAAGTCATATACGAAATATTTGCTATATAACAACCAAACGTAAGTAACATTCCAATTTGTCTATAACGCAAAATATTTTTGTACATACTTATGGCGTGAAATATTCTTCCAAATAAAAAAAGTGTATTGACGATTAAAATATAGACCCATTCAGCGCCTAAATACTCGGCTAAAATACATGAAAGAATAAAGAAAACTGTATATTCATAAAAATTAGAATGTGCTCGGGTTGCTCTTAAAAGTTCCTCATTGCCCCCCGTTCCAAAAGCAACTTGGCTTTTTTTTCTTACACTTATGGTTTTAAAAGAAAGAAACAGGTAAAAAGTTAGAAAAATAATTGTAAATAAGACTGTTATTGAGGTCATGTATTATAATTTTATATATATGTTTAATATTATTAGTCTAATTTTTTAATTTTATTAGATAGTGATTATTTTAAAAAATTAAATTATTGTAAAAAAGGTATGCAAAAAAATACTCTCTTACTGTTACTAGGTATTGTAGTTGGTATTGGAGCTTTTCTTTTTGTTTTAAGCTGGGTTGTAGATTACTATGGCTACATAGGGGCCTTTTTATTACCTTTAATAGTAGTCACAGCTTATCTTTTGTTTAGAAAATTAATTTAAACTAATATTAAAAAATTTTTTTTTATCAAAAATACCGATTACAAGTGAAGTCCCAAAAACAATAATTAAAGCAGAAAATAACATCCATAGAGTTACTTTTTCATTTAAAAAAACAAAACCATAAAGAATCGCAAAAACTGGTATTAGAAACGTTACAAGCAGACCAACGGTTGCTCCAGCTTTCTTAACAAGACCAAAGTAGAGAAAGTACGCATATCCACTGCAAATAAATCCAAGAAAGAAAATTGAACCCCACGCCGAAATGGATGGAATTTTGTCAGGCATATAAAATAAAGCGAAAGGTAGTAATACAATTGAAGCACTAATTAGACTTCCTGTAGATGTTGCAACAGGAGGAATTGTTGAGAGATATTTTTTTATATAACAAGCTCCAAAACCGTAACAAGTGGTGGAAACTAATGCTGCTAAGATACCAAGTGTTGCATTATCGATCTCTAAATGGATGTCATCGTGGGAGAGCATAAAGATTCCTAAAAAGCCTAAAATTAGTCCAAAGATTTTAATATAGTTTAATTTTTCTTTTAGCCAAATGGATGCAACAATTGCTCCAAACATTGGTGTTGTCGCATTAATGATTGAAGCTAGCCCAGCACTTATATACTGCAGTGCAAAAGAATACGTAGTCCAAGGAATAGCTGCGATAAATAGACCAATAAAAAAGATTTTTTTCCAATGATTTTTAAGTTGCTTAAAGTGATTTCTTAAAAATAATCCAGGAAGTAGTATCAACATTCCAAAAAAGATTCTTAAAAAACTTGTCCCTATAAAGCCAAATTCAAAAACTGTAATTTTAACAAAGAAGAATGCTCCACCCCAAATGGCACTTAGTAGAAAAAAAATTCCAATCCAATCATGGTAGGAACTTTTTTTCATTATTTTTTTTCTGGAAATTTATTGCTTAGATAAACTGTTAAAGTAAGAATGATTATAATTACTGCTAGAGAAATAAAGACTGGTATTTTAATTATATCCACAAGAAGCATTTTTGTTCCTACCCAAACTAAAATTATAGCAAGGCCATAGGTAATTAAGTGAAATTTAGTTGCAGCTGCCTGCAACATAAAAAACATAGCTCTAAGACCGAGTATTGCAAAAACATTGGACGTAAGAACAATAAAAGGATCAAGGGTAATTGCAAAGATCGCAGGTATTGAGTCCACCGCAAATATAATGTCTGTTAGCGCAACTAAAGACACAACCATTAATAACGGGGTTGCAACTCTTTTACCATTTTGAATAGTAAAGAATTTCTCTCCATCAAACCCTTTGCTAACTTTTATTATTTTTTTCAATATTTTTAGAAGAGGATTTTCCTCTAAAGGAACCTCTTTTCCAGCTGCAAACCACATTTTTATTCCAGTAATTACAAGAAAGGCACCAAAGACATAAAGTATCCATGAAAATTCTTTAACAAGCCATACACCTAAAAAAATCATAATGGCTCTTAGAATTATTGCTAAGATCACACCTATTAGTAAAACTCTTTTTTGAAATTTGATTGGAACTCTAAAATAAGTAAATATCATTAAGAAGATAAAAACATTATCTACAGCAAGCGACTTCTCTATTAGATAGCCTGTTAAAAATTCTAACGATTTTGCATTCGCAATTTCCGTATTAAAGTCTGTATAGATGTATATCCAGTATAGGCCGTTAAATACGACGGATATTAGTATCCAAAAAATTGACCAGTCTAATGCCTGCTTGAAAGAAACAGAACCGTTGTCATTTTGTTTTAGTAAAAAAAAATCTAAAATAAGAGCAAATACAACTATGAGAAAAAAAGCTGTCCAAAGCCATAGTGGTGTAGAGGGTTCCATGTATTATTAATTAAAAACCAGATATATAAATTTAATTCAATCTAATACAGTTAAATGTCAAAAATACGATCGTACATCAAGACAAAGTGTGGCGTAGAAAAATATAATAAACTTAAAGATAAAAAAGGTTTTTTACCTCGTATTAGACTGTATTGGTTTATATTACTTGCCTCTCTTAGAGATTATTTAAAAAAATAATTTAGAATAACCTAAAAGAAACAAAGGTATTTGAATACCAAAGTTTACCATGATAGCTCTGTCATTAGTAAAATATCCAGCCATAGTCCAACCTATGGCACCAATACCGTGAATTAAAATATTTAATGGATAAATATTTAAATTGGTAAGCAAAATACCAGATAACACTAACAGAGTACTGAACCACTTTAAGTATTTTTTAATTAAGTTCATTTTTTAACTTTATCAATTGATTGACTAAAATATATTAAATTCTGATGAAAAATAATGAAATCAAAAAGAAAATTAAATATTGGGCAGAAAACTTAAATTTAGTCCAAGGCTCAGATAGAATTGAATACATCATCGATCAAGGAAAAAAATTACCCCTACTAGATAACAAATTCAAAATTGATAATTTTAAAATACATGGCTGTGCATCTAGTCTGTGGTTGGTTCCAAAATTTACTAGTAAAACTTTAGAGTTAAATGCCGATGCGGATGCTTTTATAACTAAAGGAACTGCTTTTATTATTTTAGATATATTAAGTGGTAACTCTTATGAAGCCATCAAAGATGTAGCAATTGAAGATTTTAAACCTCTTGATATGAAAAGCATTTTAACTCCTCAACGACAAAATGGATTAGGTAATCTTATACTTACAATCAAAAAGTACGCAGAGCAGAAGTAAAATTTAAAAAATCATAGGATAAATACGACGAAGACTTAAAGTAATTATTAGTAACCCTACAAGAATTAGCATTAATTTAATTTTAATTTTTGAGACAATTTTTGCTGCAACAGGCGCTGCTATTAAGCCACCTACCATCAACCCAGCTATAGCTTCCCAATCTATAATATCAATGAGTATTCCAAGCGATATTCCAGTTGCAAGATTGACAAAAAATTCAGCAGCACTCACTGTACCTATAGTTTTTCTTGGTTCGTTACCGCTTCCAATTAAACCAGTTGTAACTATAGGACCCCAGCCACCGCCGCCTACAGCATCAAGAAAACCACCAGATGTTGCAAGTGGAATAACTCCTTTTATTTTGTTATTTTTTAAAAACTTAAGTTTCTTGAATGCTTTTAAGAAAATAACAAAGCCCATTATCAGAAGATAAATTGATACAATTATATTTAAATATGGGATTTCAAATTTGTTAATAACGATAGCACCTATGATTCCTCCTATAACACCAGGAATAACAATTTTTTTAAAAAGACTAAAATCTACATTTTTAAACTTTGTATGTGATAATGCGCTTGCACCAGTTGTAAATATTTCTGCCAAATGTACATACGCTGTTGTTTGAACTGGTGGAACGCCTATGCTCAAAAGAAATGTGGAGGCACTAACACCATATGCCATACCCAAGCTACCATCTATTAGTTGAGCCAAAAGTCCAAAGAAGAGACACCAATAAAACAACTTTAGATTGAAGTCGTTTTTATCTTGCAGATGTAAATATTCTAAAAATAAGCCAGCGCTTACAAGCAATACCGCTACAAGTATATAAAATATTTTATTACTCAAAGTTTTACTAGTAATTTTTAAAATTAAATCATGTTAACTTAAATTTATGAAATTGGAAAAGATTTCGATTTTAATTTTTTTTTTAAGTTTGTTTATAACTTCTAAATTTGCTTTTGCTGAAGAATGTGGACTGCCATTTGAGAAAAAATCTGACAACTTTGTAGTTGGTTATGGCAGTTTAATGAATTCAAAATCAAGATTAGGCACAGCCCCAACGTCAGAGGAGTTTTATCCTATAGTGATTTATGATTATAAGAGGTCGTTTGGTCAAAGAGGAAATTTTTATAAAACAACTTTTTTAACATCCCAAAATCAAAATAATTCTTTTTTCAATGCTATTTACTTTAAGGTAGGCGAAGACGATTTAAATAGAATTGATAGACGCGAGTCTGGATACTGTAGAAAAAAGGTAGATAATGGTAAAATTGAACTTTTAGGTAAAGATAAAAATAAAAGTAACAAAGTTTTTTGGATATATGCTGCAAGAGCTGAAAATGTTAAACCACCATCAAAAGATTATCCAATAGCTCAATCGTATGTGGATCTTTTTCTAGGAGGTTGTTTTGAAGCTGAAATTAAATATGAGCTAAAAGATTTTGCAAAACAATGTGTTGAGACAACTGATAGTTGGTCTAAATCATGGGTGAACGACAGAGTTCATCCTAGAAGACCCTTTGATATTCCTTTTGCAGTTAGAATTGATAACTTGCTAAAAGAGAAAATTAGTTTTTATCAAAACATAAAAATTGAATAAAAACCTTTCAAACCCTCGCTTTTAGTACTGGGTTTATTTTATAACTAAATTGTTTTAATAGAGTTTCGTGAAAAAAATAATATTTTTTTTATGTCTTGCTAGTCTCTTTTGGATTGGAGTTGCTGAGGCAACAAAGAAAGAAACTAAAAAAATAAGCCAACCTGCTAAAAAGAAAATTACAGCAACATCCTGGGTTGTTGTTGATGAGTTTGGTAAAGTTTTAAAAGGTCAAGACATAAACGATACTCATTCAATAGCATCGATTACTAAGTTAATGACTGCTATGGTCATTCTAGATGCAAATCAAAATCTCGATGAACAATTAGAAAATTATACTCGAAGACAGCATATACTTTTATCATTGGTACGATCAGACAATTATTCATCCAACTTACTTTGCGACTATTTCATAGGCGGTTACGACGATTGTATTAAAGCTATGAATGTAAAAGCTTCAAAACTTGGAATGAAAGATACAATATTTGTTGATGCCTCAGGCTTAGATGAACACAACTTATCAACTGCAAGTGATTTAATTAAGATGGTTCAAGCAGCACAGTTTTATCCGTTAATCGTTAAATCATCATCGAATAGAGCAGTAAAAATTAAAGGAATTGTCTATAGAAATACAAATCCATTAATTAATGAAAAAAATAAATTTTTGGTTAGTAAAACTGGATGGACTAGAGCTGCAGGAGGTTGTCTTGCAATTATGACTGAGAAAAAAAAAATTGCAATTGTGCTTAATAGTAGAAGTGTAAAAACTAGAATTCCTGAAATACAATATTTAGTTAAGAGCTATAATTAATTTTTAATTTCTTCAGATATTTCGATTAGGTTTTGATCTGGATCTCTTACATAGATTGATCGTAATGTTGAAGTAGCACCAGTTCTTTCAACCGGACCCTCTACAATTTTAATTTTTTTTTCATTTAACAACTCTATAAATTTATCAAGAGGTATTTCTGAAATAAAGCAAAGATCAAGCGATCCTGGAGTTGGATGTTTTGCTTTAGGTTCAAACTCTTTTCCGTATACATGTAAATTGATTTTTTGCTTACCATATCTCAGTGCTTTTCTTTCAACTTTAGGCTTTCCTCCAAAAAAAGTCTCAAGCTTCATTCCTAAAACATCTTTGTAAAAATATATACACTCATCAATATTACGTGTTGTTAAAACCAAATGATCCAGATGTTTAATCATATGTTTAATTTAAATCTCTACAACGCCACCAATCTCAACAGTTTTGTTTCTTGGTATTTGATAGTATTCGGTAGCAGACTGCATCATACGGTGCATATAAATAAATAATCGATTTATCAATGATGTATCTTTTGAAACTATTTTTATACGTCCTACAAAAAAACTTGTAGTTTCCATATCAAATTTAAATTCTGTTTTTCTAAGTAGCGCTAAAACCCTTGGAACATTCGGCTCTTCCTGAAAGCCATAGCGGACCGTAATAGCGTAAAATCCTTTTTTAAGTTTTTTTACGATCAATCTTTCATCGTTTCTAAGTTTTGGAAAATTTTCAAAAACAACATGCATGCAGGCAATTTTTTTATGTAAAATTTTGTTATGATTCATATTGTGAAGTAATGCTTGAGGGACAACTTTTAAGTTAGGAACAAAAAATATAGCAGTGCCCGATACTCTTTTAACTTTTAATTTTTTAATTTTATTTAAAAAATCCTTGAGTTTTGTAGACCCACTCCATCGTGCTGACAAAAGTCTTGTTCTTCCAGTTATCCAGCTAAACATTAGGAAAAACAACACAAATGCTACAGCTATTGGAAACCAACCACCATCGAAAAACTTCAATAAGTTTGATGAAAAGAAAATTAGATCTATGATAAAAAATAAAAAGAATACAGGAATAAAGAAAAATTTATTCCATCTTCTAACTTTGACAAGAAGATATGTTGCAAGAATAGTATCTACTAGCATAGCGCCAGTTACGCTAATTCCATATGCACCTGCTAAGTTTTCTGCACTTTGAAAGGTAACTACTAAAAATGCAACTCCTAGGAATAAGGCAATGTTGATTTTTGATAAATATACCTCTCCGAACTCGTCACTTGTATGCCTTACTCTTAATCTTGGAATATATCCTAGCTGAACAGCTTGCGAGGTTATCGAAAAAACTCCTGAGATCACAGCTTGCGATGCAATAATGGTTGCAACTGCCGCAAGGATAATTAAGGGAATCAAACCCCACTCAGGAGCAAGTCTGAAAAAAGGGTTATCGATTGTTTTTGGATTATTTAAAAGTAAAGCCCCTTGTCCATAATAATTTAAAAGTAGACATGGAAAAACAACTAAGAACCAAGAAAGACGAATAGGTTTTTTTCCAAAATGACCCATGTCAGAGTACAAAGCTTCAGCCCCTGTAATTGCAAGAACGACTGCTCCAAGAATAAGCATACTTATCCCAATATTTTCTGACAAAAACTGATAGGCATACTTTGGGTTTAAAGATTTTAAAACAATCGGTTTTTCAATTATCTCTACTAATCCAAGTGCTCCAATGGTTATAAACCAAAGAAGCATAATAGGACCAAAAACTGATCCAATTTTACTAGTTCCAAATCTTTCAACTGCAAAAAGAATAGATATTAAGCCTAATGATATGATGACTATGTAATTTTGAAATGCAGGATTTAAAACCTTTAATCCTTCAACCGCAGATATAACTGATATGGCTGGTGTAATTAAAGCATCTCCAAAAAATAATGACGCCCCTATTAGTCCAAGGATCATAACGATTGGACCTTTACCAATTTTTCTTTGAAGAAGAGCGGTTAGTGCAAATACACCTCCTTCACCATGGTTATCTGCCCTCATTATTATGGTTAAATATTTAATGCATACTACAGTAATTAAAGCCCAGGTGATTAGTGATAAAGCACCATAAACTGCAACTGTAAAACCAGCTCCAACAGATTTAGTAGCTTCAACAGACAGTTTTAATGCGTATAGAGGAGAGGTTCCAATATCTCCAAAGACAACCCCAAGAGTTGAGATGACTATTAGAGTTAAACTTTTCTTTTCTATATCTTTAGTACCGTTTTTTCCTTTATTATTGATCATTAAATAATTTGTTAAATCTGTTTAAGTGAGAGTTTACAGATACTAGGTTACATTTTGGGTGAAGACTTATTACAAGCATTTTTAAAGTAAATAAAAATAAGATTTTTATAATATTTAGAACGTTAAAATATCTAGTTTTTTAATAAAGTAACTTTAAAGTTGTATTTTTAAAATTTAAATTTTTTTAAAAAATCTTCTGCAATAACTTTGTGTCCTTCAGAATTAAAGTGAATATCACCAAGCTGATAATATTTTTTAATAATATTTTTTTTTGTATCAGCGCTATTTTTATCATTCATAAATAACGGGTAGTGATTTATGAAGTTTCTACATCTATTTTTACAAAATTCTTCCCACATTTTAACGTGTCTATTATATGTAACATCATTTAGTATAGTTTGAGGCCAAGGATATACAGCAATTGACGCTTTTATTTTAAGTTTATCTAAGTAATCAAAAATATCATCCATCGTATTTAACTGTTCTTCAATTCCTCTAGCTATACCGTAGTCATAGCCCTTTATTTTGTCCTCTTTCACATAAGTCCAAGCAGAGCGCAGATTCATTTTTGAATATATTTCAGCAATATCTTTATCTATGATTCTTGAAGGGTCTGTATAAATCTCGATGGGGTTTAAAAGACCTTCATCAACTCTATATCTGTTACTTTTAGTAAATCTAAATATTAATTGATCCAGCATTGGAAATTTTGCATTGATGTACCATTCAATTCTTTTATTCCATTGTTTATCTCTTACTTTTTTATCTGGTCGCAACACATAAGAATTCATATCATCAATTAGATCTGACACATCGATATAAAAAATAATATGATTAAATTTAAAACCCTTATCAATAAAATATTTGAGTTTTGAATAATATATTTTTGGAGAATAAGAACTTACTCCCATATTTGCAATTTCAGGAATTGTTTTTTTATTAATAATACCTACAAAAGTTTCTTCATAAGGAACTCCAAGACCTTCAACAAATGAATCCCCAAAGATTGCAAGTGTATAAGTTTTTTTTGATTGAGTATTACATTTGTATTTTAAACCCCATTCATCAGTACAAAGTCTATACGTCTTTGGTCCCCACCCAGTTTTTTGGTAATTAATATTAGGTGCAAGCGCATGATGATAAACTTCATGTCTAATTCTTTGTTTCTTATGATAGACGGGGTTATCTTTAATGGATGCTATGTATTTATCTCTAACGTAGGATCCAAAAAAAAAGTCTAGGGTTAAAAATATAATTACAGTGATTAAAAAAATTGTAATTGCTTTTAGAAAAAATTTTCCTATTTTCCTTAACATTAAATATATTTTAAAAAGTAGACAAACTAATAAAGTTTAGTTAATGAGCAAGTAATTTTTATACTATGGCAACAATACAAGTAAGTGATGACACTTTTGATAAAGATGTCCTAAAAAATGACAAAAGTGTTTTAGTAGATTTTTATGCAGATTGGTGTGGCCCATGCAAGATGGTTGCACCCATTCTTGAAGAAATATCTGACGAGATGAAAGATAAGTTAGTTATCGCAAAGCATAACATCGATGATAATCCCAACGTTCCAACGCGCTATGGCGTAAGGGGCATTCCAACTATGTTGTTGTTTAAAGATGGAAAACTAGTTGATACTAAAGTTGGAGCTATTCCAAAAAAAAATATTAAAGAGTGGTTAGACTCTAAAATTTAATTTAAATTTAATACCTCACCAGCAAGATATAACGATCCTGTAATAATAATTAATCCATTAGGATCCTCTTTAGAAGTCTCAATAAGTGCGTTTATGATTGAAGATGAAGCACTTGATTGTATGCCAAGTTCATTTGTAGTTTTAACAATATCATTTTCATCCATTGTATTTTCTTGATTTGGAATTTTTATAGCTTTTAATGATGTTGCTATATTTGAGAAATATTTAAGAAACTCCTTTGCATTTTTATTCTTAAGCATTCCAAATATTAAATAGATTTTTTTTTTCTTTATACTTTGAAGAAAATCTGCGGTTACTCTTCCACCCTCTTCGTTATGCGATCCATCCACATAAAGCTCATTATCTTCACTAATAAATTCTCTTAGTTTTCCTTTTTTAATTTTTTCTAATCTTCCTTTGTTGTAGGCTTTTTTAAGTGCAGCACTTGTTTTAGTATTATCTAAAGACTTTAAAATACATTTTACTGTTGCAATGGCAGTTGCTGCATTTACTAACTGGTATTCACCTTGAAGACTTGGCATATTTAAATCCATTAGAGAGTTATCGTCTTGATATATAAATCTTTGATTTTCTATTTGGTAATTAAAATCTTCTGCAAAGAAAATTTTTTTAGAATTATTACTTCTGGTTTCTTGATCTATATATTTTAAAACTTCAGGATATTGTTTTGATATTATGATTGTGGTGTTATTTTTAAATATAGCACATTTTTCATATGCAATTTTTTGAAGTGTATTTCCTAAAAATTCTTGATGATCAAAAGAAATAGAAGTTAGTACCTGTGCAATTGGTTGTTCGATTACATTCGTTGCATCAAGTCTACCACCCAAACCAGTTTCCAAAATTGTGTACTCTGCAGGCTTTTGTTTAAATGCCAGATAGGCAGCAGCCGTTGTAATTTCAAAGAAAGTTATAGGATCATTTTTATTTATTTTTTCAACTTCAGTTAATACCTCCTCTAAAAACTCATCACTAATATCATTGGCTTGAAGAGTTATTCTTTCGTTAAATTTTTGAAGGTGAGGGGATGTATATAAGTTTACAGTTTTTCCGTGTTCTTCAAGAAGGCTTTTTAAAAATCTACAAACCGAACCTTTACCATTGGTTCCAGTTACCGTGATTGCTTTATGAAAACTTCTTTCAGGATGATGAAGCTTTGCAAGTAACTTTTTGATCCTATCTAGTGATAGATCAATCTTTTTAGGATGCAGCCTGAGTAATCGTTGAAATAGGGCTTGGTTGTTGCTCATTTACGATACCCAGATCACTTTGGAAAGTTTTGTTGGTATTTGTAAGTTTAAGTATTAGTGAACTTATAACTTTAGGCAAATTTTTTCTTTCAACTACTAAATCTATTTGACCTTTATCTCTCAAATATTCTGCAGTTTGAAATTCTTCAGGAAGCTCCTCTCTTACCGTCTCCTTAATAACTCTAGCTCCCGCAAATGCAATTAAAGCTTTGGGTTCTGCTATATTAATGTCCCCTAATAATGCAAAGGATGCAGTTACGCCTCCCGTAGTTGGATCAAGGCACACAGAAATAAATGGTATTTGATTTTCCTTTAGAGATTTTATTGATGAAATCATTCTTGGCATTTGCATTAGAGAGTACATCGACTCTTGCATTCTCATTCCCCCAGACTGACTAAAAAAAACATAAGGAAGTTTATTTGCAAATGCATAATCCGCACCTGTAATGAATGCTTCACCTGCAGCTCTACCAACCGAACCTCCAATAAAATTAAAATCCATAGCTCCCGTAACAAGTTCAACTTCATTAACTTTCCCGCGGGCAAGTCTTACGCTGTCATGATATTTTGTCTCCTCCCTAGCCGTCATTAATCTATTTCTATAAGTCTTAGAGTCCCTAAAGTTCAAAGGGTCATCAATTGGCAGCATTGGAAATATCTCTTCAAACTTACCCTCATCAAACAATAATTGAAAACGCTCGGCAGGGTTAATTCTATGATGCTTGGAGCAGGTTGGACAAACGTATAAATTATCTTTTAAGTCTTGTTTATATAAAACGGATCCGCAGCTACAATTTTCCCAAAGCTTACCCTCAGGTCCAACTTTTACTCGAAATAGATTCTTAAGCTTAGGTTTAAACCGTTTAAATTTTTCTGTAATCCAATTCATTCAATTTTATCTCTTAGAGATTTTACTATTTTATTCACCCTAATTACAGGGTTTTTACCCCTCTCAATGGAGCTTGTAATTTCCTTACATATTTCAGAGCCTACAACCACACCGTCTGCTTTCTTTAAAGATTTTATAGTTTTATTGGTAATTCCAAAGCCAATTACAATATTCTTACGTTCATCAATTTTTTTTATTTTAAAGTAGTTTTTTAGAATTTGTTTAGAAGATACTTTTAGCTTTCCTCCAGTCGTTGAAAGCATGCTTATATAATAAAGCATACTATGAGAGTTTTTAATAATTTCTTTTAATCTTTTATCTGATGTGGTTGGTGCTAGAAGTTGAATAAAAGTAATACCGTTTTTTTTGCATTGCTCTGCAAATTCTTTATTTTCTGGAAATGGGAGATCAACAAGAATAATTCCATCAACATCAATCTCTTTACATTTTTTTAAAAAACTTTTCTCTCCGTACTGCAAAACCATATTATAGTACCCCATTAATATTACCGGTTTTGAGTATAAATCTTTTTTGTATTCCTTAACTATTTCAAAAACATCCTTTAATTTTATCTTGCCTTTAAGCGCTCTATAAATGCTATTTTGAATCTGTTTTCCATCTGCAACACTAGTGTTATGTGGAATCCCAACTTCGCATATATCAACATGAGAATTAATAGATTTTAAAATACTCGTGGTCATTTTTTTATTTCTATCTCCAGCAACAATGTAAGTTAACAGAGCTGGTCTTCCTTGTGTTTTTGCGATCCTAAAAGCAATATCAATATTAGTTTCGTTCAATGTAGTTTTCCAAGTTTATGTTCTAGAATTTTTCTATCTTTATTCGCATCACCACAGCTATTAACAATAATCATTGTATCTTTACTTAGTTTTGGAGCTATTTTAATTGCCTCAGCAAATGCGTGAGACGGTTCTAAGGACGGTCTAATATACTCCATAGATGAAACTAATTTATAAGCCTCTAATGCTTCTTCATCAGTTGCAGATGTATATCGTGCACGTTTTGTATCTTTTAAAAAACAATGAAGCGGAGAAACACCCGGATAATCTAGGCCAGCACTAATTGACTTTGTTTCACTGATCTGACCATCTTTACCTTGAACCACATATTGTGCTGCACCATGTAAAATTCCAATTTTAGAATTATTTGTAAGAGGGGCTGCATGGAGTTTACTACCTCTTGGACCTCCTGCCTCAACGCCAATAAATTCAACATGAGATTTATCATAATCCATAAAGGAATTCCAAAATCCTATTGCAGAGCTACCTCCGCCAACGCAATTAATAAGTTTAAGTTTTTTTGGAATTGTTCCAAACTGCTTAATAAGTTGTTGAACTAACTCTCTTGATATTTGGGCTGTACTCCAAGCACAGATTTTTACAAAAATATTTGGCCCCACAGTTGATCCTACACACATGTGAGTAGTATCGCAGTTTGATACCCAGTAACGCATACATTCTGAGACTGCATCAACTAAAGTCTTGCTACCTGAGTTTACAGGTACGATTTCTGCACCATTTGCCTTAATAGCTTCAACGTTTGGTCTTTGTCTTTCTATATCTTTTGTTCCCATAAATATTTTACATTTTAAGCCAAATTTTTTTGCTGCCATCGAAAGCATTTTTCCAGCATATCCAGCACCTGTGTCTCCTATAATGTATTTTTTTTTAGCTTTTTTACAAAGTAGAGCATGAACAGTTGCATTATAAATTTTATGCGCTCCACCATTTGCCTCAGATACAATTTTTGCAAATATTTCAGCACCACCAAGATGTTCGGTTAGATTATTAAGCCTTATAAAAGAGGTTGGTGATCCAACATAATTTTCAAAATAGTAGTCTCGTTCTTTTAAAAATTTTTTATCCTTTCTAAGTTTTTCAAATAGTTTAGTTAAATCATCAATTGGTTTTTTGAGGGTTTCAGGCACAAAATTTCCACCAAATTTTCCTCCATACATATAATTTTTGTCATGCTGATCAATAATTGGAATATTTTTTTTAAGCTTTAGCATAGCTTTGCACTTTATTTATAAAATCAATAATTTTTTTTTCATCTTTAATTCCAGGACTTATTTCAACACCACTAGAAATATCAATCTTAGAAGTATATTGTAGTGCCCTGTCTACATTAGAGACATTAATTCCACCAGCGAGGAAATACGAACTTATGTCAATATTGTTTAATACGTTAAAATTAAATGTTTCAGATTTTTCCATAGCAGGGCTATCTAATAAAATTTCATCCGCATCTTTATAAAGTGATATTTTTTGGAGATCATTTTGATCTTTTATTTTTATTGCCTTAATTATTTTTTTTTTAAATTTTTTTTTTATTTCTGTTATTCTATTGTTATCTTCAGATCCATGAAGTTGAAAATAATCAAAAAAAACTTTTATTTTATCTAAAAATTCATTATTCGGATCAACTACAACAGCAACTTTCTTTATGTTTGTTGACACCCCTGAGGTAAGTTTTTCTGCCTGATTTATAGATAAATTTCTTGGTGATTTCGGATAAAATACGAATCCAAGATAATGTACCTTAAGTTTTTCACATAAATTAATAATTGTATTTGAAGTAATTCCGCAAATTTTAATTTGCGTATGCATTATTTAATAAATTGTAAAACTTTATGAATATTATTTCTAATATTTCCTTTAGTGATGTCTCTTCCAATAACTAAATAATTTGCTCCAGTATTTATTGCTTGTACTGGACTCATGACACGCTTCTGGTCTTCACTTTTTTTTTTATTAACTCTTATTCCAGGTACTACAATTTCAAATCTTTTATTTATTTTTCTTACAGTTTTAATCTCGTGTGCAGAGCAGACAATTCCATGAATTTTTGCTTTTTTGGATAACAAAGCAAGTTTTTGAACATGATTTTGAATTGTTGTGTTATTTCCCATTGCCTTTAAATCATTATTTGTAAGCGAAGTTAGAACTGTTACAGCAAGTAATTTTAATCTTTTATTAGTCTCTTCTTGAGCTTTTTTTGCCGCTTTTAACATTTCATAACCTCCACTTGCATGAACTGTTAGATAGTCAATTTTTAGATCTTTAAGGCCAAGGACGGTTTTGTAAACTGTATTTGGAATATCTTTTAATTTTAGATCTAAAAATATTTTTATCTTTCTATTGATAAATTTTTTTATTGCTTGGCGTCCTTTATTTGATGAAAAAAATTCTAAACCAAATTTATATCCGATAACATAATTAGCTGTAGCATCAATAATAGATTTTGCTCTTTCAACGCTTACCGTATCTACGGCAACAAAGATCGGGTAGCGTTTCATTATTTATTTGTGCTTAAATTTTGTGATAAAGATTGATCTTTATTAATTCTAAATTTTAAAAGTTTTGCCATCCTAAAGCCTATCGTTCTTTTTTCACCAACTGATACTTTTTCCCCGGTTCTAGGATTTCTTGCGATTCTAGGCTTTCTAGTTTTAACTGCCCACGTTCCAAAATTTCTAATTTCTATTCTTTGACCTTGAGATAGAACGTTTGCCATGTGTTTAAAAACTTGCTCAACCATTCTTTCGACTTGAGGATGATTTAAATATTTGTACTTTAAGGCAAGTTCACTAATTAAAGTTGAACGCTTCATTCATTACATTGTACTTGTAAGCTATTGAACTCTCAAGATTTTTATTGAGATAGACTATTCTGATTTTTCTTTTGTTTCTTTCTTTTTCGAAGTTTTCTTTTTCTCTGTCTTTTCTGCTTTTAAAGCTGGACCCAAAATGTCTGCTAAAGCTGCTCCGCTATCAACATTTTTGTATTTCTTAATCATTTCTTTTTGTTGTTTTTCTTCAAGCTTTTTAACAGATAAAGAAACTTTTCTAGTTTTGTGGTCTAAATCTATAATTATAGCGTCTATTGCATCACCCACTGCAAATCTATTGGTTCGTTGATCTTGCTTTTCAATAGCTAATTCAGTTTTTTTAATTACTACTTGAAAACGCTTCTCTCCGATATTTACTTTTATAAAGTTATCCATGATTTCAGCAATTTTACAGGTAACGATATCGCCTTTTTTCTTATCTTTAAAAATATCAAAAGGATCTTCTAGAAGAGCTCTAATAGATCCATTAACCTTATCGTCCTTAATATCAATTATTTTAAGTTTAATTGAATCACCTTTTTTATAGTTATTAAGGGCCTCAGAACTTTCAGAGTAATCTAATTGTTTATAATGAACAAAAATATCGATTTCGCTATCTCCCGTGTTTAAAAATAAACCAAATTCTTTTTTGTTAACTATTTTAGCATCAAGTACAGTTCCAATTGGATATTTATTTTTAAATTCATCTATTGGATTTGGAAGAGTATCTTTGTAGGATAAATTGATTTTTCTTTTTTCTGTATCTAGTTCTTTAAGTTTTGCTTTTAGCGTATCCCCAACTTTAAATACTGTCTTAGGATTAATACTCTTATGCAGGTGTTTTATTTCAGAAGAGTGTATTAGGCCAACTACTCCATCACTTAAATCAATAAAAGCTCCCCAATCTGTTAGTTTTGTAACTTTACCATCATATACTTCACCAACTTTAAATTTATTTTCAATTCCTATGTAAGGATCAGGAGTTAAAGCTTTGATAGATAATGACATTCTTTTTTGTTCACTATCTATCTCTATAATTTTTGCAGATATTTCTTCTCCAACAGAAAATAAGTCTTCAGGAGATGAGACTTTAAGATGAGAAATTTCAGACGTATGTAATAAACAGTCGATGGTTTCAATTGAAACAAAGGCACCATAAGATTGAATTGCTTTAATTTTTCCTTTTACAATATCTCCCACTTTATACTTTGAAAGCACTTCATCTTTACTTTGGTTTTTAGACTGTTCAAGAATTGCTCTTCTAGATGCGATAACGTTCATTCTGACAGTGTCAATTTTTATAATTAAAAACTCTAAAGGTTTGTTTAAATATTCATGAGGATTTTTGATTTGTGCATCTGAGAGCTGAGATGATGGAATAAAAGCTTGAATACCAAATATCTCGCAAGCAAAACCTCCTTTGACAACACTTCGTATAGCTCCAGTTACTTTTGTTTGTTTATCAAAAGCTTCTTGAATTCTATTCCAGGATTTAATTCTTTTTGCCTTGTCTCTTGATAGAATTACTTCACCTTGTTTTGACTCTAATCGTTCAACGTAAACTTCTAAACTTTGACCAATTTTTAAATTTTCAATCTCATCAATACTAAGTTCACTTTTTTGAATAATTCCTTCACTTTTTAAACCAACATCAACTAAAATTATTTTTTCATCAATTCTAGATATTATTCCGTTTATTATTGCACTTTCTGTTGCAGATCTTTGATCTAAATCTTGTTTTATTAAACTTGCAAACTCGTTATTGGTATCTTGTGTTTGATAGACTTTAAGACCTTGCATTAATTAGGTGTACTTTCTGATCTATGATGTTGCATACTTTTTTAAAGACCGCTGTTCTACTATAAGACGAACTGTCAATCAATACAGCATCTTTTGCTGGTTTCGCTTTGCTTATTCGACGTGTTGCATCGTCGTGGTCTCTTTTTTTTAAATCTTTTTTTACTTTAGAGAACGATGTTTGAATTCTATTTTTTAAATATTCTTTATATCTTCTTTTTGCCCTTTCATTTAATGAAGCACTTAAAAAAATCTTAACAGTTGCATTTGGTATTATTTTGGTTCCAATATCTCTTCCATCACAAACTGAGCCATTAAATTTTTTTGGAGGAAAATAGATCAGTTTTTTTTGTATACTTTTAAGCATTTTCCGAATTTTGATTTTTTTTGATATGATAGATGAAAATTTAGTAACTTTTTCATTTGTCAGTCTTTTATTTTCTAATTCTTTTAAATTAAGTTTCTTTAATTGCAGCTTTAAGAATTGATAATTTATTTTTTTTGTTTTTGAGCTGATTATCTTAAATGCCAAAAATCTATATAATTTTCCAGAGTCTAAATGAAAAAGTCTATATTTTTTCGCTAAATTCTTAGCTAAAGTTCCTTTCCCGGATGAAGAGGTTCCATCAATTGCAATGAGTAATTTTTTTTTCAATTTTTTTTGAGATTTTTTATTATTTTTGTAAAAGTAGGAAAACTTGTCTGAACATATTGAAAGTCTTTTATTTTAAATTTTTTATTAATTGCTTCTGATAATATTTTAAAAGACATTGCTATTCTATGATCGCCCTTTGCATCTATGACTGTGTTATTTAAAACATTAAAGTTTTTATTACCTTTAATTTCAACCGATGATTTTGTAGATTTAATATTAATCCCAACTTTAGAGAGACCTTCTTTCATAGTCTCAATTCTATCAGACTCTTTAAACCTAAGTTCTTCAATTCCATAAAACTTAGACGTTCCCTTAGCAAAAAGGGCTGCAATAAATAAAATAGGATACTCATCAATTAATCTAGGGGCCATCTCTCCTTGAATTGTTAGAGATCTAAGTTTAGAACTTTTTACAAATAGATCTCCTACAATTTCTCCTGAGCATAACCTTTTATTTTTTATTTGAATCTGTGCTTTCATTTTTTTTAAAGCATCGAGAATTCCTGTTCTTGTTGGATTAAGTAACACATTTTTAATTAAAATTTTTGAATTTTTACTAATTAATGCAAGTACGATCATAAAAGATGCTGAAGATATGTCTCCAGGAACATAAATATCTTTTGCATCGAGAGGCATCTTCCCTTCAAGAAATATAATTTTCTTTTGAGATTTTTTTTTTACCTGTATTTTTGCACCAAGATATTTAAGCATTATTTCGGTATGATCCCTGGTATCAAAATTTTCTTCAATAGATGAAATTCCTGGAGTATTTAATGCTGCTAAAAGAAAAGCAGACTTAATCTGAGCACTTGCTACCTTCAGCTTATAATCAGTTTGAAGACCAACAAAAGATCCTTGGAAAGTAAGTGGAAAATTATTTTTATTTGAAGGCTTAACACTTGCCCCAAAGTTTTTTAAAACGTCAATGACCCTGCCCATAGGTCTTTTACTCAAGGATTTATCGCCTATAAATTTTATTGTGTAAGGGTAGGTTGAAAGTAGCCCTAAAAGCAATCTTGCTGTTGTTCCAGAGTTTCCACAATTTAAAGTTCCATTAAACTCTTCAAGTCCACCAACTACTTGTCCATATACGAAGTAATCTTTCTTTTTTTTTATTATTTTGATTCCAAACTTTTTAAGACATTGAATTGTACTAAATATATCTCCAGACTCTAAAAGGTTTGATATTTTAACTATGCCTGTTGCTTGTGACCCAATAATTAAAGATCTGTGCGATATAGATTTATCTCCAGGCAATTGTATTGCGCCTATAAATCTATTTATTTTTTTAGGCATATTTAGTTAAACTTATTAAGAGTTGTTTTAAATACTAAAAGTTCATATACAAGCAAAAATTATTTAAAAATTACGAGGGCATTTTGGATAAAAAAAATTGGGGCAGCAAGAGAATTTGTGAATGTGGTAAGAAATTTTACGATTTTAATAAAAATCCGATCACTTGCCCTTGTGGTAAAGTTCAGACCTTTGAAGATAAATTTGCAAAACTTGCAACATTGAAACAATCTGAAAATAAAAAATCTTTAGATGAATCAAAACCTGAAGATTTAGTTGAAGATGCGGTTATTGATGAAAACAAAGATGATGATACCGTCGTATCTTTAGAGGCCGAGAGAGAAATTGAAGAGAATTTAGAAAAAGAAAAAGAACAAGAATAGTAAATTACAATCTAAAACTAGAGCCAAGATAAAACTGTCTTGCTTTTTTATTTTCTATTATTTCTTTAGGGGAACCTTCCGCTATTATTTCACCTTGATTGATAATGTAGGCTCGATGCACAATGTCTAAAGTTTCTTTAACGTTATGATCGGTAATAAATACAGAAATTCCCTTATCAACAAGATTCTTAAGCATTTCTTTTAGTTCGGTAATTGCAATAGGATCTAAAGCAGCAAAAGGCTCATCTAATAGAAGAATTTTAGGATTCGTACACAAACATCGTGCAATTTCAACTCGTCTAGCCTCACCTCCTGACAAGCTAAGTGCAGAAGCTGTTCTTAAATGCGAAATTTTAAATTCATTTAGCAGATGTTCCACTAAGTCATCTTCTTTTTCTTTATCTTCAATAATTACTTCAGCAACTGCTCTTATGTTTTCCTCAACTGTCATTCCCCTAAATATTGATCGTGCTTGTGGTAGATAAGATAATCCATTCTTAGCTCTAATATGTATGGGAAGTCCAATAAGAGACTTATTTCCAAAAAAGACATTCCCTTCAGTAGGATTTAAGATGCCAAGTATAATTGAAAATAGAGTTGTTTTTCCAGCGCCGTTAGGTCCAAGTAAAGCACAAATTTCTTTGGGATTTACTTTAAGATTGACATTTTTCAATATTACTCTTTTTTTAATTATCTTAGTAATTTTTTTAACATTCAATGTTGAGGGTGCTAAGTTTAGATAAAAATCATTTGATAAAATTTTTATTTTAGCAGAATTATTTCGAGATTTTGTATTACTATATTTTTGATCAGTAGCTTGTTTAACTTCTAGTATTTCATCTTGAAGAATATCCTCTTTTTTTAACAATAATGGTTTTTTAACTTTGTTATTAGAGTCTTTTTCTTTTTTATTATTTTCTTGGCTTTGAATATGAGTATCGTTTATTTTTTTTACACTATCTAAGTCAGGTTTTTTTTCAGCCAAAGTATCATTTGAAATGACAGCAAATTTTGTGATTTTATTTTTCATTACTTAAAATTGCTGTTACTTGTTTTGTTTTATCAACAGTTTCCATAATAGCCGATTTTTTTAAGGTATCATATACCAAACTATCAGCCATTAATTTACTAGATTTTTTTTTTTCATTTTTATCAACTAGATTAGCAATTATATTTCCACTCATTGTTATAAAATTTGATTTTCCTAAAAACTCAGCTTTATTACAAGTTATGGTGTCACTTAAATAAGTAATTTTTACTTTAATTTCAAAAAGAACATCGTTTGTATTTTTGTTGAAAATTCCTTTTTCAGAACTAGCTTTTATAACCGTTCCATCTTTCAGTAAAAAATCACTATCTACATCAATCAAATTAATAATATCTTGATTATCAGATTGTATTCCCGCAAGCCTTGCTCTTATATTGTATTGTTTTCCAGAAAGATCAGTCCCAGTATAGCTAATGTTTTCTACAGTGTTGCTAGCAATGATTTCAGATGGTGTAATATTTCTTGATAATTTTTTAAGGCGATATTCATTTACCGCAGGATAGATAATATAAACTATTATGATTACTACGAGTGCAGCAACAGAGATGTATATCTGCTTTTTTCTAACCGAACTAATCTGCATTATTTAAATTCCCAAGGCTAATAAGTGATGGATATGAATTAGCCCGTATTGATTATTTTTGGATTTTACTATTAATGAAGTAATTTTTTTTTTATTCATTATTTCTAGCGCCTTTACAGCTAGAGTATTTTCTTCAATAATTAATGGTTTTTTTGTCATAAAGTTCTTAATAATTTTTTCTAAAAAATCTTTTTTATTTATTTGTCGTCTGACATCACCGTCAGTCAATATTCCAGTAATTTTTTTTTTTGAATTTCTAACTAGAACGCATCCCAAAGTTTTTTTAGTAATTTCAATTATTGCTTTCTTTATTTTTTCGTTCTCAAAAACAAATGGAAGATCAGCTCCTTTAATCATAAGATTTTTTACAATTATAAGTTGTTTTCCTAAGCTCCCACTTGGATGAAATAATGCAAAATTTTCCTTATTAAATTTTTTCTTATTCATTAAACATACGGCTAAACAATCCCCAAGAACCATCTGAATAGTTGATGAAGATGTTGGAACTATATCTAGGCCAGCCTCTTGAACTTTAGGTATTAAAATTTTTATTGTGCTAGCCTTTATTAAAGCACTGTTATCTTTTGAAGCTACTCCAATGATTGGAACTTTGAAATTTTTTGCAAAGTTAATAATATTTTTTAATTCATCAGTATTTCCTGAGTAAGACATTATTAAAAAAATATCTTGTCTAGTATCCACAAGTCCAAGGTCTCCATGAGAGGCATCTCCAGGGTTTAGAAATACAGATGATGTTCCTGTCGAACTTAAAGTTGCCGATATTTTTCTCATAATATGACCAGATTTTCCAACTCCTGTTGCAATAACTTTTCCTTTACATCCATGAATAAGGTCAACTGCTTTAATAAAGCTCGTATCTAAATGATTTGATAATTTTTTTAGTGCAGTAATTTCTTGAGTAATTACTTTTTTAGCTATTATAATTTTCGTATTTATTGGCATTAATGTGAAAAAATATCTTGATTGTTCCAGCCTGCAAGATCAAGAGCTACTCTATGCTTTAGAAAATTAAAACATTGTTCTGCGATTTCTAATCTATTTTCACGTTTAAGCATTTTATCTAGTTCATTTTTAATTTTATGTAAGTACAAAACATCAGATGCAGCATATTGTATTTGCTCCTTGCTAAGCTCTTCTGCACCCCAGTCTGATGATTGCATTGCTTTACTAAGTTCTATATTTAAAAGTTCTTTACACAGATCTTTTAAACCATGTTTGTCAGAATAGGTTCTTCCGATTCTTGAAGCTATTTTTGTACAATAAACATTGTTCACCTCTACATTTAAATATTTTTTTAAAACTGCAAGATCAAATCTAGCATACTGAAATATTTTTTTAATTTTTTTATCTTCTAATATCTTTTTTAAGTTTTCAGCTTGGTAACTTTCTTTATCGATCTGAATAATATAAACTTTATTATCACCCGGAGAGAGCTGAACTAAACATAGTCTATCTCTTGAAAAATCTAAACCCATGGTTTCAGTATCAACAGCAACAACCTCACCAAGATTTATATTTTTTGGCAGATCTTGTTTTAAAATTTTGACTTCCATATTTCAGTTCAGTAAATAGTGAACGAGTTAATATCGCAATTTTATCTTAAATTTAAATACATAATTGGGTTAATTCATGGCGGATAACAAGAAGGTAACTGTTTTTGGAGCGAGCGGACAAATTGGTAGAAATTTATTAGCTAAGCTTGCAAAAAAAGATTTTGAAATAATTGCAATAACAAGAAATCCTTATGAAAATCTTCACTTAAAAGTTTGTGCGCAACCAGGTCAGTTAGAGTTAAAAAAATTAGATTTTACAAACCTAAGTGAATTAATAGAAGATTCTGATTTTATTATAAATTTAATTGGAATTCTCTATGAAAATAAAAAACAGAAGTTTAATTTATTACATAATAAATTTCCAGATTACCTATCCAAGATTGCCAAAGAAAAAAAAATAAAAAAATTTATTCATATATCTGCACTAGGAGTCCACCACGATAGTAAATCCAATTACTTGATTTCGAAATTAAATGGTGAGAAAGCAGTTCAAAAAAATTTACAAAATAATTGTATTGTAAGGCCATCAATAGTTTTTGGAAAAGATGATAATTTTTTTAATTTATTTGCTAAGCTTGTAAATTTATTTCCTATAATTCCTCTTGTTGGTATTAATACTAAATTTCAGCCCACTTATGTTGGTGATGTTAGTGATGCAATAATTAAAATATTAGAAGAGGAAAGAATGAAAGAAAGCATATATGAATTAGGAGGTCCAAATATACACTCCTTTAAAGAGCTAATAGAAATGTTGTCTAAAGTAATGGGTAAAAAAAGATTTATTATTTCAGTTCCAGATATTGTTGCGAGAATACAGGCAAAAATATTTCAACTTTTTCCAAAACCATTACTTACAGAAGATCAACTTGAAATTTTAAAATTTGATAATATTTGTTCTGGAAAATTTTCTGGATATAATGACCTTGCTATCTATCCAAAATCAGTTGAAACCATATTGTCTAC
>Ga0194130_10002526_pt1 | contig 26376 bp, 40 predicted proteins | sample TA2KigsurfametaG_FD_160084 | JGI IMG/M metagenome (GOLD analysis project Ga0194130, IMG submission 160084) | Freshwater microbial communities from Lake Tanganyika, Tanzania - TA2015050 Kigoma 12 surface | ecosystem: Environmental > Aquatic > Freshwater > Lake | place: Tanzania: Lake Tanganyika... | reverse complement strand
AAAATTTGTTATTTCCATGGAATGGGTATGTACAATTCCTTTCTCTTGATTATGATGATCTGTAAGCGTTTTAATTTGTGTACAAATTGAAGGCAAAGTATTAGTTAAATTTTTATAATTAAGTTTATTTTTTGATGAAACGTAAATAGGAGATTTTTGTGCATCAAAATCACTATCTACCTCTACATATTCATAATCTTCTATTCCGAGGTTTTTAGCAAAATTTTTATGATCAATAATAGTAGCAGACATTAACACCACGTTTTCTGCATAATCAAAAATATATTTTGTTAGCCTATTAACTTTAAGAGGAGTAAGCACAACCCGTTTACTATCTTTATCGACAACGTACTCACAATCTCTCCACAAATTGTCAACCGCTAGTAAAGAACTATATAACGACTTTAAATATTGTAATTTTATTTTTTCCGGTTGTGAAAGAGTACGCTGTTTTTTATTGACTCTATTAATTAATTGATTAGTCTTTTCACTGATATTAAAAATTAATTCTCCAACCCAGGTACGGGTTTTATCAAAGCTATCTGTTAACAGAGTCGGGCATTCTATTCCGTATATCTTTAAACGCTCATATGAAATTTCAGCTGAAAATCTTTTTATTAATTCATCTTCCAGCTCAGATGCCTCATCACATATAATAAAATTTTTTCGCTTAATATGATTAGGTAGTGCTAAAAACATTTTATAATTTAAAACAGCAAATTTAGATAATACGGAAGTATTCCTTGCATTATAGTACGGGCACCTATTTTTTTCCCAACATTCTTCTTTTATTTTAGGTACAAGCACACAGGGGGCAGTTTCAACATCAAATCCCGGATCAACATCACAAATATAATTCGTTTTACCTTTTAATATATTCGTATCTGGAAATAAATTTAAATACTGGTCTTGTAAAGATTTTGTTATTGTTAATGTAAAGGTTCCAAAAGGAGGCTGCGATATACAGTCGATTTCATTAATATAATTGCCGGCAAAATCTTGCCTATAGGCTGAGTAGGTACTAATACTTTCAATAAATTTTTGAGTTGGTCCAGAGCTTAATCCTGATAGCGTTTTAGCGAGAAAGCTTTTGCCGGATCCAGTTGGCGCACAACAAATAGCAAATTTTTTACCTTTATTAAAGACCTTTTCAACGCCTTTAATTAGTTCTATTTGTTTGTCACTAGGATTATACTCCCGAGGAAAATGCTGAATGTATCTGCTAAACACCAATATATTATAATATCAAAGTGTGTACATATATACTTTTTTGTTTAATAATTTTGATGGTTTTCCAATATTAATTTTTTTGAACGCTAATAACACTTCATCTTTACCTTGAGTAAAAGACGTAACTGTGTAGTCAAAGATTATCTTAGCATCAACTTGAGAAAATTTAAAAGGATAAGGAATTTCATAAACTATTTTTTTATTGTTTTTTTCTTCACATATTAAAGTAAAGATACAAAAAAAATCTTTTATACAAAAAAGTATTAGTTTACCTTTTTTAAGAATTTTATTTTCAAACGCAAATACAACCTTTTTTTGCAAAAAAGGCTCTAAGCTTTTTTCAATCATTTCTGCAGATGTCATGTATTCATAAACCTAACTTTTTGATCCGTAGAAAGAAGAGCAAGCTTTTTATTAAAAAACTCCCAAAACGTTTTGTTGGCAGGAATAGCATTAATTAAATCGCATGCTGCAGCATTAATACACCTATAATCTTGCATAAAAACATCCCACGTAATTACAATATTCTTTGCATCGGGGTTATACCTAGGCATATTAATTGCTCTGCGATAATTTAATGCTAATCTTCCTTCCGGGCTCATTAATAGTGACAATGCATTAGTACATAGCATTCTACGTGTTGCAGGTGCGCCAGGCTTTGGCCTTTTACGCACAAATTTAATTTCTGCTACGTTGGTTAGAAGAAGATTTTTTAATGTGGGCAGCGACACTTTCATTGTCTTTACGTATTGAACAAACTCCAAATATTCTTTGCTCGTTTAAAAAAATACCTTTTTTAAGAGTACCGTAGCCATCAATATCTATGCTTGCAACTGGTATACCTAGATTATTAGGAAAACAAACATAATCACCGGCTTTAGTATGCTTAGCATTTGGACCCGCAAGAATTATTTCACCTATACGCCAAGCCTTAGTATCAACATTAATAGGAACTACAATACCGTTACGCACAATAGATGTACCATCATCTGTTTCATCTACAAATTTTACTAATAATACATCGTCAAGTAGTGATTTTAAATTGTAACCCATAAAAACAGAGTTAAATGAGTTTTTAGGTAATTCGGACAAATCAATAAGACTTTTTTGGACAGGTAAGACGTCTATGTTAACTGGCATATAACCACTTATTTATTCAGCCTTATAATTCAACAGTTTAAAATACTCTTTTACTTCTCGAGATGATATTTCTTTTGCATTAGCTATTTTTTTAATTAGCTCTATATTTTCCTTTTCTTCTTCTTTTCTTTTTTTAAAATAATTTATTTTCTTATTAGTTACTCTATCAAAAACAGCAATAAACAAACTATACAATTCAGATTTATTTAAAGCCCCAATATATTTGTTAATTAAATTTGAAAATTTAGCACAAGAGGGCGAGTACATACTAATCCATCGATTTACTAGATATGGACTAAAGTCGTTTTCTGTATCAATTGTAGATATCTGTACTTTATTTTTAGTAAATAAAATACTTGATATATAATCAAATATAGTCATTAACAAATTACTTTTGTAGTAGCAATAAAGATATCATCATTAAGTTCGTAAAATAACTTAATAACATCACCCATAAAAGAATTTGCCTGTTCATCTGTCAAGCCCGTTGAATAAGCAAAAGCAGGAGCCTTTTTGCCTGCAGTAATATTAATACCGGTATGTCCGAGAGCTACATTGTTTTTTACATACGTAATACTAACAGAACACTTACCTTTAGGTTGCGCAACTCCCCCTTGTGTATGCTCTTTGTGCACAATTAAATCATCCCCATCTACTTCAATAGGAGCTTTAATGTAGTTATTAGATAAAACTTGTGCAATCTGTGTATTAAATAGTCTCTGATAAGCTACTGCACCAAATGAATCTAAATTTGGAATCTCCCATAATAAATTAATTGCATCTTCGCTATAGATAAAGTCGTTGTTAATGACGTCTTCTGAATCAATCATCCCCGCTGCTTCGACAGTCATAGGGGCACGAAACGCTATTATATTGCCAATTGGTAGTGTTCTGTCTCTAAAAAATTTATAAGCAAAACGGGAATGCAGAAGCTGACCATCATAAACTTTAATATCCTTTATAATCATAGTAAAATTATAATATATAGTATTACTTTTTCCACCTACTAAAATCCCAGGGCTGTCCTCCAGCAAAATGACGAATAATTACATCCTGATCAGGAACTTTATTAATATTAAATCTATCGGTACTTTCATAATTTGCTGTAACATTCCATGCTGCAGGTAGTAATTCAACATTAGTTAAAAGCTCATCTAAAGAATATAGAGTATGCTCGTCTTTTGCAGAATGAAATCCATAGTTAGGTAGATCTAAAAATGGAGTCCAAGAGTGTCTTTTAATACCGGCACAAGAGTACCAGCTAGCTTGCTCATAATGAGATCTCCAAAATGAAGAGTAGTTGTTAAATGCTTCGTGAAAAGAATTATGATCAATAAACTTTTTATATCTTTCTTCATCTAAAATATTTCTAATTAATTTTTTTGACCAATCGTTTATACGGAGAGAAAAATTACCCATACAATGGGTATTACCGTTATCGATACTGTAAGTAAAATTTTTACCTTCAGAGGGAACATAATCTTTATCTAAATTAACTATGTACATATCACCATCTAATACCGTGACAATATCATCATCATCTACCTTTTTATTATCTATAATTTGTTCTAAAATATACATCTTATACCAGGAGGGGTGACTTCTATAATCGGGAAGTTCGGTTTCATATTTTATTTCTACATATTTAAAATTATGTCTATCACAATACTCCTTGTTTCTAGGTGAAATAATTGTTTCAAATAAATTCTGTCTATGATCCGGATATCTTGCTAAAACAAATAAAACCTTTTTCATATTATTTTTTTAATTCTAAAATTTTTAAAATCTGCTCTGACATTTTTTCTAATGTAAAGTAATTATTATACACCTCTTTACCTTTCAAGAGCATATTAGTTTTTTGTTCTTTAGAGTAGCTCTTTAAGATGTTTTTTAAGTTTTTAATATCTTCGCGTTTTACTAAAACACAAAATTCTTCCCAATTAATAAACTCTTTAAATGGAAGCCATTCTTTATCATAAACATAAACTGGTATAGAGTTAAGCTGTAACACCTCGTATAATCTAAAACTAGACGAGCCATATCCTCGCGGGCATAAGGAAAATTCAGACTTGGATGTAGTGTTAATAAAAGTATCTAATTGATTATTATTAACTGTAATAGTCCACGATCCTGTCACAAATTTAAATTCATTATCTGAATTAAATGTATTATAAATCTCATTTCTTAAATGATGGGTAAATGATCCTACAAAAGAACAAAAATATTCTTTTTTAAGTTGAGGGGTAGTTTTTAAAGAAGAGCAAATTAGTGGAATTGGTATACCATTTTGGTTTCCACCGGCTTCAAAACTTAAAGTACCTTTGGGCAGATTTTCCTTAACCGCATCGTCATGCTGGGAAACACAAAAATATTTCCCTTCTGGTAGAGAGTTAATATACCCCTGAACTAAATGTTTTTTATCGTTTTGGGATGAAAAGAAAACATTCTGGCTGTAAATAGCTGTCCAAAAAATCGGTATAAGGGTATAGCCGGTTTTATCAAACCGTTCTTTATTTTTTATATAAAAATTATAAAAATATTCTTCTAAATAAGGCCCCTCATGATAAGGAGGATATACTGGGCTATTATTAGGTATTCTTAGGTCATTAAAATCGTACGTCATAATTCATATTAGTATAGTTATTTCTTATCATATCTAAAAGCTTAATTTTGTCACTTACACCTCTAACAAAATTTGCATGGTGTATAACAATTTCTTTTGGGGGTAGAATATTTGTACTACCGTCCCATTCATGTGTATTATTTTCATTATTAAAAAAGAAATTACCTACAGTAAAATATTTACGTTTATCTAAAGTTTTATATTTAATTAAGTTTTTATAATAATTAAATGCAACTTGATCGTTAGGAAAACTCCAAAAATTTTCCTTTATTTTTTTAATAAAATTTATCATTGTATCATTACTTTTACATGCAAAAAAACCATTACAAAGTGTATCTGTATCTGATTGACAAACTACATCATACCCTTCTAGTTCTTCTTTCAGCTCTAAAACAAATGGCTTAAAAAATTGAATGTCGCAATCTGAAAAAATAAACCATCCGTCTTTATTTTGTTGTAGAGCTAACAATAAAACATCCTGTTTAATATTAACACCATTTTTCCATCCCTCCGTCATAAATTCACCTGTTCCAGTATCGTGCTGAATTTCATATGAACGAATTAGTAATTCGTCTTTTGAATATATTTCCCTTAAGGTTTTTTTAAAGTAATTATCATAAAGCGGCTTATGACTTTTACTGTAAAGTGTGTATATTGAAGGCATAACTTATAAATTAATAGGTTGAGCACCGCCACGAGTATCTACCCTACTCCAATCAGGGGTAATATTTAAATATTTACTTAATTTACTAACAGCATTTATTCTATCATTTACTAATTCATACCACAAGTTGTCGCTTTTTTTATCATTGCTATCTGAAAGCATTCTATCAGCAGTTTTATCTCTTTGCCTGCCTCCGTAAATCCAATGATTATGTTGAATGTGTATATCTTTTATCCATTTCACCCTATTAAAAGCATTAAATGTTTGATACATCCATTGATCGGACCAATTAATTAAAAAGTCCTCTTTTGTAAAGTAACCAAGAACCTCATAATATTTTCTGTGCACGAAAGCATTTACACATATCTCATCTCTATTTCTATGCCCATCATAACAATGAACCAATTTAATTTTATCTTTAGGCAGATTTTTACCGGTAAATTCATTTATTATCTTCTCATCCCAATTGGGAGTCATAAAAATCATATCATCCCCAATATAGCCAAAAATATCTTCGTTTGTGTTAGCTGCTAAAATATTCCAAATTCTGTTTATACCAATAAATTTACCCTTATTGTTAACGTTAACAACTCTTACAAAAGGAATAGCATTGGCAATTTTTAATACTGTTTCGCGTGTAGGGTCGTCCTCATCGATACCGAAAACAAGATCTACATTATTAATATCTTTAACAGAAGTAATAATTGAGCTTATTAATGTAAGCTTTAAGTTAAGACGCTCACGACTGGGTACTAGTAGGCTTATTTTCATATTTCTTTTTAATCTTTTTTAAAAGCTTAATAACATCTTCTTTAGATGTATCGGGTACTGCGTTTTGCCATGCAGGAGAATAACCATGTTTTTCTGTAAATAACTTAGCACCATTTTTTATATTTTCCATCCAATCAGATCTCGGTCTAATTGAACTACTATTTTCAGAACATTCAATTTCGTCTAGATAATCATAACTATTAGCTAAATCGGCAAAATTCCAATAAGGGGTTGTATAGCCTGCTTTAAATATTCTGTAATCATGGTCTACGTGCTCAAATGCATTTGTATAATTCTCATCTATAAGCCCTACTTTTTCTAAAACTTCTTTTGTATAATAGCAAAATGCACCTACACTATTAGCATTAATTGCTAATTTTAAATTTCCATAGTCGACAACGTATCTAGGAGAAGGTAGACCTTTTGATATGTTTCCTCTATTAGCGGGGCCATGATATCCAAAATTAAAATGCTGAATACCTGTTACATTTCGAAGCTCTATATATTTTTTAAAGACTTCAGGGTTCTTTACTATAATATCATCCTCTATAATAAAGATATGATTACAGCTACTACCTAACAAATACCGTAAAAGCTTATTCTTCGATTTGCCTACACCCTGATTTTGACTATTATGAAAATATGTGAACGGTTTTTCTTTTTGTAATTTGCCAATATCTTCGAAGTCAGCTCCATCATTAACAATAGCTAATAAATAGTTGTCTGGTATAGATCTAAAGCACTTTAAGAAGAAGCTAGGCCTATTACAAGTAACTATACCAATGCCTATTTTATCCATATTATTTTTAATATTATAGTATAAATAATAATAATGGCAAACAATTCATCGAATAGTAATTACGTAAACATTAGTAATTTACCACAGACCCAGGAAGCAGTAGATTCCGATCTTTTGATTCTACAAACGGAAAATGGTACACAAACTATTACGTTTAATAACTTTAACGTTGTAAAGACTGATCCGGTTGGTAACGCTACTATTTTAGGAGGCGTTACCGGTAATCAAGCCCAATTTAGCACTCTTTCTTCAGTTGACTATGTTAAAGCACCTGTTTTCTTTTCAGATAATAATCAGGGATATACCGCATTAAATGGCTTTTATAATAGGTTTACCCTCAATGGTGGATTAGTAACTAGTGCAGTATATTTGGCAAGATCTGATGACGATTATAATTACATAACTCAAACAGTATTACCTGCTCTTACAACCTGGCAAAACGGATATTACACCAGAACAATTGATAAGCTAGGTCAAGGTAATGCTAATCCAAATACAGATAGAGTTAATATTACTATAGGCGGATTTTTTAATGATTATCCTTTTATATCACCCTCACAGATTAAACCCTGGCATATATTAATTACCACAGATAATGTTTTATCAGCTTATCCTTACATACCTGCAAACTCAATTACAAACAATGGTACAAACGGATTGACTTTTGAAGTTAGATTCTCTACTTTCGTTATACCGAGCGTTAACGTTTTTACAAGAGTTTTAATTACCTACACGATTAGTGCAGGCCAATATTTCTTCGGACCTGCAACTTAACTGGCGTGAAATAATAAAGCTTTGTTAATTCTAGCTAAAGCTTTACGAGGATGATGACCTTCCTTAACTAACCGATCATATTCACTTCTAAATGCTTTGACAAACTCTTCTGATAATTTAAAGTTTTTTGGATAAAACTCTCTCTTAATAGTTTTTATACTTCTAAAGCTCTCTAAAAGCTCTTCATACTTATCATTAAATTTAGCCATGTAAATATTTATTCGCCAAGTATAATTTTATTCTTAATCTTCTTCTCGTAAACCTCATCATACTTTGCTTTTTTATTAGCATTTAATATATCCTCCATACTGCTAATATTCTCACTATCTAAAACGCTCGTCTCATCTTCTATTAAATCACCTTTATCGTTTAAATAAAGTTTAATCATCTCAATACGCTCTTCTGGACTACCAAAAATCTCAATAATAGGAGGTCTATCATCATTTGCTAAAAACGGGCAAATGCCGTTTCGGGTATAATTATGACTAATAACTTTAAAAATATTATCTATTTCTTTTATATATGCTTCATCTACCTCTCTATTTTTCTTTTTTTCAATTGGTACAGGAGCTACTTTTGTAATCGGTAAAAAGAAAACTATATCAATTGCTTTCATACTTTCCTGTACTAACGGAATACACTTTTTAATAAAATCTTTATCAATATCAGAGGTTTGCTTGTCTTCAGCCCACAAAGAGTAGATTATGTTATCAAGCGGACATCTATCAAAAATTATTTTATCTCCCTTTTCTGTTTGCTGTAAATCATTAATAAGGCAATTTAAAATCTTCCATTGACCATCTTGATCAACTTCTTTATTAATTTTTATTTTTTCTTCTTTTAAAAGCTTACGATAAGATTCGTTAGATCTTTTATATAATGGCCAGGTCTTAAGAAAATCATTAATTAATGTCGATTTACCTTGACATGCACTACCAACAATTGCAATTCTCATTGTTTTAGCTTATTTATAAAACTACCAACAATAATATACACCTTCTCTAAATCTATACCCTTACCATCCGTTAATTCATTTATCCAATCTTTAACTACAAGTTTACCATCATCTTCTTGTACTGGTTCTTCAGGGCCTTTGACAAATTCTTTAAACTTCATACTTTTAATGCTTTATCCCAGATAACTAATTGTAGTCTCGGACTAAATTTTAAATTATTAATTTTGCAAAGCTCGGCTACCATAGCTGCTTTTTCAGAATGTTCCTGCCTACTACCACAACACGGCATCAACCAAATTCTATTATACGGTACTCTTATTTCTTGGTTATGCATATATTTTTCTTTAATTTCGTTTAGATCATTTTCATCGTTAATCACGAATTTAAATCCCGAACCCTTATCTACGTGCCATCTTAATACTGCAGGTTTAAATCTTTTTTCTTCTGGGTCACCATTATTACTTAATTTTGGTGAAGTAGTAAACGTAGCAGAATACTCCGTTATCCACTTTTCATCCGGTAGAATAGTAGCATTTGTTTCAAAATCAATAATCGGACAAAATGCATATCTTGCAATAAACGCTTCAATAAAGTTTAAGAGCTGTTTTTGTTGAATAAGAGGCTCACCTCCAGTAATTTTTAAAATTGCACCATCTTTAAGATAACAATTATATTTGTTTTGTGACATATATTCAAATATCTCATCAAATGTCATTCTATTTTTTACCGACCAGCTAATAAAACTATCACATCCATTGGGAGAATCGGCTGAAGCAAATCCCTTACAAGTTAAATTACACATTGAAAGTCTCATAAAAACTGAAGGGCGTCCTACAAATTCACCCTCACCCTCGAGGGTGTAAAAAATCTTATCATCACTTAAAAATAAAGTATTATCCATATAGTTATTATAGTTTAAAATAATATACCTTCAACTATTTTAAATTATAGATGACAAATTAGTCTTTTCCAGAATAAATATTTACAGATGTCAAAGAAAGACAGACAGCTTAAAAAAGCTGCTCGGGATGATCAAAAACTCATTAAATCTGATATTTTTTTAAATTTTCGAATTGATCAAAAATTTCACTTTAATGAACATCATAAAGCTTTTGTAGATAAAGCTCTACAAGACGATTCACATATTATATTTTGTGATGGTCCCGCAGGCTCCTCTAAAACATATTGTGCAACCTATGTTGCTTTGTCAATGTTAAAAGAAAAAAAGATAGATGAAATTATCTACATAAGAAGTATAGTAGAATCAGCAACTAGAAAGCTAGGTAGTCTTCCCGGAGAAGTTGACGAAAAATTTAAGCCGTGGAGTATACCATTAGTAGAAAAGTGCGATGAATTAGTAGGTAAACAAATGACTAATATATTATTTGATAATGAATATTTAAAATGTATTCCTGTTAATTTTCTTAGAGGGTCAACCTTCCAAAATAGTGTAGTTATTGTAGATGAAGCTCAAAACTTAGAGCATAGTGAATTGGTGACTATCTTAACAAGATATGGAAAAAACTGTAAACTGTTTGTTATAGGCGATTCACTGCAATCCGATATTCAAAAATCCGGATTTAAGAGTATAATGGGTGGTTTTGATAGTGAAGAAAGTAAAAGCAATGGTATTCATGTTTTCCATTTCTCTGAAGACGATATTACTAGAAGTAAGTTACTTAAGTTTATTGTTAAAGTAATTGCTACTTTAAAAAAATAATTAGCGATTAGCTCCCCAAGACGTACCACCAAAGAAATCTGACCATCCAGATGTTACCTTGTTACGAAGAGGAGCTCCTGCCGGTTGCGTGCTAGCTGCACCGGGTTTATTACTGATAGGAGGAGGATTTTTAATTACAGTTTCTAGGTTAACCCCGGTTTGCTCAGCAATATCGGCCATAAAATTCCTTACATGATTTTGAGGTGCACCTCTCGTCTCAGTATTGTTTACTTCTAATGAATTTTGTACATTTACTTTAAATGTATTGTCATTTTTAGTTACAATAGCTGAATTCTTTTCATGCTCCCAAACTTCTACCTTCTCTACCCAACATCTCCCATTTGTAATGTTTAGGCAATATTCATTTGCCGTATTAAAGCACCATTCCGCGGTTTTCTCAATTCCTACACCGCCTTGCATTACGCGTAGATCACAGCCCCCAGCAGTATGTAATGATTTAAATCCTTCTAGCAATGGATCGTCATCTGCTACACACAATGTATGATCAAATTGTTTTTGTAAAATATTTTTAAGATCATCTAACCCACCAAAATCTACTACCCAATTTCTTTCATCAAGTTCATTACAACTAAACCAAAACTTAGCTTGTAGTCTATAGCCATGAATAAACTTGCAATGACTGTGATTAGCTTTCCACTGTCTAAATGCACAACTACCTAACTCAATAATTTTAGTACTTTCGTATTTCATAGTACAGTTCTTTCTATATACCTATTATATTATAATCAAATAGTACCAAAAAATCAACTGACTATTTTACAGTTCCTGTGATATTTTTATCTTTTAGATATTTTTCTGCTGTTTCTTTTTCCTTAAACGTCAGAGGTCTTCCGCTTTCATCTAATATAAGCTCGTTGTTTTCGTCTAGAAGGAAATAACCGGCTTTTGAAATAATATAACTATCAGCCATTATTCTTAATTTTAAATATTTCGGTCAATATTTCGTTTACAGTATCATTGAAGCTTTCTTTCTTAAGAAACTTTTTAATTTCTTTTTTAGGCATTTCTTTAGCAGCTTTTTTAGCCGCGCCGGTTATACCTTTTTGACCTTTTTTAGCACCCATAACGACACCAAAGAATTTCTTTTGCTTTTCTGATTTTGCTGGCATAGTATTATTATTTATACTTTTTGTTGTGAAGCTCCAGGGGTTAACCGTGTTTCATTGTCCGAGAAAACATATTCCTTTTGCGATGCATCGGGGTTAGGCCCAACATACAGAAATTTTGTTAAACTTGTATCATTGGTTATAGGGGCACCGGATTTATCAAAATAATGCACTCTACGCATGTTACCTAATGATTCATTAGGATTATCATAAACTTTTATAGATCCTATTTTTGGGTGGTTTTTAATGGTAGCATTATAAAGATTACCACCTTGGAATTTTTGAGGTTGGTCTAATTTAGCTTCTACACCTGTTGGCATATTTTTAAATACTGTATCATCATAAAATCTAACCTTATCACCTGCTTTTAAAGGAGGTAATTGTTGACTAATATCTGAGGGTTGATCTCCTGGTTTTCTACCTTGCAGTTTATCACCCACAGCTTTCGCCGCACCGGTGATAGGGGATATATCTCCTTGCTGTACTACTTTGTTTAAAGCACCAATAGCTTTTCCTGGAAAGTTATATGCTTTCTGGGCCATATTAGCAGCACTAGATATTGTTTTACCTAACCCACTAAGAAAGCCTTCAGATAATTGATCGAATTTAGGTGTCATTGGTTATAAAATCTCTGTATAGATCGGCCAGTCTTTCTCCGGTAAATCCCGATTGTTTTAAATATTGTTCAATATCATTAAGGCAACCACAATGTCTTACCTGTTCTAAGGTTGGACTATTTTCTGACATCCCTCCTTTTATTAAATTTTGGACTGCAAAAGCTTTAAATTCTTCAAATACATCGTGGTCGTGTTTTGCGGCAAACGTTTCAATAAATTCTTCAGGTATATCGTGAATAGGCATATCAGGAGTTAAAACTAAAACTCTTATTTTACCCATACACTCTTCTAGAACATACCCCTCATAACCGTCTAATCCCTTAAGCTCGGTGCCTGCGGTAACCAATGCAGGATCTACTTTAATACGAATACGCTTTAAAGATGTACTCTTTAAACTCTCTTCTAATATTTTGTCGTATTGCATAGAAATATTTATGCTATAAAATAGCCCCCTTGTAAAAATTTATGTACTGTATATCCAGGTCTAGATGTTGTATCAGGTACTAGTATTGTTGTAGAATTAAGATATGCAGTACCACGCGGCGCGCCAGGATAAGCAATTACTACTATACCTGATCCTCCTCCACTCGCTACACCCCAACCTCCATAATTAGCATCGCCTCCGTACCCTGTATTGGAGGGTTTATCTAGTAGAGCAACATTAGAATTTTTTATAGTACCGCCACTAGCATAATACGTGTTTGTCCCTGTAATAGTTGAATATTTTCCTGGACCGCCATTATTATCTATTCCACCAGGTCCTCCTGCACCACCTCCTGCACCGCCGTAATCTGCAGACCCTGGGGCACTATCATTACCTTGACCGAAGATGCCTCTGCCTTTAGCAGCGCTAATATTTTGATAGCCCCTATATGGCCCACCACCACTACCTCCATCTGTACCGCCTAATGTATCCTGAGTATATATATTTGCATTATGTCCACCGCCCTTCCCCCCTCCATAAGCAATAACGTTATTAAAAGACGAATTACCGCCATTTTTGTTAACAATATATTGATATTCCCTTGTACCTCCTAGACCAACAATAACCGGATATGTTTGACCTACTGCAATTTGTGTATTACCTTCTAAAAATCCCCCTGCTCCGCCGCCTCCTCCGTAATCTTGTCCACCTCCACCTCCACCGCCTACAATTAAATATTGAACTGAATAAAGAGAACCAACAGGCAAACAATTTGCTGTTAAACTAGATGCTAAGGTTCGACTAGTATTACTATTTTGCGACAAAGGTATAGATGCTTCACCAATTGGTGTTACTAAATTTAATTGAGATATTGTTGTATCAGCCATATTATGTACCTATAACTTGAATATAATTTGTATGAGTGTTAATACCGCCTCCTTGATCATTATTTGTACTAACATAAAAAACAGTTGATGTTGGATTATATGTAGTATTTTCACCCGTACCGGTATACAACTGCATTGAATTTGTATAATTATTAAAACGTGTCATTCCTGTAACAGAGTAATTTGCATTACTAAACCCAGCACCAGTAACATTAATTCTATAGATATTAGTACCTAATCCCGAAGGATTATTTGTCACAGAATTCACTCCAGAACTACCAGCTTGTATAGCACCACTACCATTAAATCTTGCCCATGCAATTTTAGGTCTACCCGTAATACTATTCCATGGAACTGATCCAGTTATTAAATTACCACTTCCATCAAAATACCATGCCCAAGAGTTATTATTTTTATAAACACCACATAAACCATCAGAATTATTTATCATGAATGTTGCAGCTGCATCTGTAAAATCTATACCCGAGTAACCGTTATTAGAACCACCTATTGTTAATGAACCGTAAGAACCTCTTTGAATGGTTCCTTTATAAGGGCCTGCTAAATTTAAAGTACCGGTAGCATTAATAACACCATTTGTATTAATTTGTAACCCTGCATTGCCTGTTGCTATATTGATAGGCGCATATGTACTCGCTGTCCTATTAAATGCATAAAGATATCCTTGCCCCCCGCTTGTACCTATTTCAGTGGCCAGACCCGCACCATCACCCCCGGTATACCACCCCGCGAACCTACCCTGTCCGGATGAATAAATACTACCGCTAACGGTTAATTTAGAAGTAGGAGATGTTGTACCTAGACCAACGTTCCCTGCATTGGCCAATATATTATCTGTAGTTGTTTTTCTTGTTATTGTACCGTCGGAGTAGGGTAATACAGCTCCTACAGGAGGTACACCCAACGTTAAACCAGATATAGTTGTATCAGCCATAAATCTACTATATTATTTATGTTGATCTTGTTACATCTTATCATATAATATTAATATGTTTAAGAAAAAATTAGCTTTTGCGAATCACAATCATCCTCATACACAAGAAGAAAGAGAACAAATAATAGAAAAAGCATCTAAGGCTTACGAAGCTTATATGGATGCATTAGGTTATGATTGGAGAAATGACCCGAATAGTGCTAATACTCCTCATAGAGTTGCAAAAGCGTTTGTAGAAGATTTTGCTTGGGGTTGTTATAGTGAGCCTCCTAAAATTACCGCTTTTGATAATATAGATAAGTATGATGGAATGGTTTCACAAACTAATATTAAAGTAACCTCACTTTGTTCGCATCATCATGCACCATTTATGGGGTTTGCACATGTAGCTTACATACCTGCAAAGGATGGTAAGGTTATTGGTCTTAGTAAATTAAATCGTATTGTAGATTGGTTTTCTCGACGCCCTCAAGTACAGGAAAACCTCACAATGCAAATTCACAAGTATATTGATGAGGTATGCTTAAAGAATAAGGGAGTAGCTGTTATGATTGAAGCAGCTCATACTTGTTGTTCGAACCGTGGTATTAGACACGATTCTACAATGCGTACGGCGAGAATGTCTGGGGCATTCTTAGATGATAAGGATAATTCTAGAAACGAGTTTTATAAGTTTGTTGACTTCGCGCAGAATAGAAAATTAATTTAAATAACGACTAAATATTTATGTGAGTCAGTCGCTGTTAATAAATGGCGATTTAATAAACCCTCCTTCGTCAATATCGTGTGTGAGGGATATAACTTTTATTGCACACGAATATCTAAATTTTTACGTTATTATAGAATGCATAGCTGAAAAAGATTTTTATCACCGTTATCTTAAGAACTTTGGTGCTATGGATTACGTAGATGAATTAACCAGGTTTGGTGAAGAGAAAGGTATGAGAATTGATAATAGCTTTCACTATGACCCAACTATCTATGTTACTGATGCTATTAACGCTAAGAATGTGCAGTTAATCTTGAGGAGTATTGGCTTCCGCGGTTTTTGACTTTTTTGAAAATATTATAAAAGGCTTTTTAGTTTCTGGATTGTAAATTTTTAAAACATCTTTTCCTCTAAACTTAGGACTACCGCTCTTACTGACGATTAATGTTTTTTGTTTGTTAGCTATAGCACGAATTGCATTTTCTGAATAACTAGGCCTTTTCCAATCTTTAGAAAGATTATCATTTTTGTTTAATGCAGCAACTCTATATTTTGCTGATTCATGAAGTTCTTTATTTACATCAATCATAGCTCCTAATTTTTTAAGAAAAGGTTCTCCAACAAGAATAGGATCTTCATTTTCAGAGCGATCGGCTATACTAAAAGGAATATCTCGATATTCTTTTCCGTTAATTTTTATATTAAGCTTAACAATCGGTCTATCTTCTTTTACCCCACTTCCTATATGAATTTTAATATCCCCGGCACGAGGTGCTTTTAATTGCTTACCATCTACGGTAGTGAAAGAAATATTTTCACCGTCCTCAGATATATCCACTCCATGGAGGACGTTATAGGCCTCATTACCACTATCAATTTTGGCTTTAAGACGACCCACACCTTCAATATCAATGAATTCACTAATACCAAAAATTGGACGATCATAAAATTCTTTAAAGGTTTCCACTATAATATTTATGGATTAAAAAGACGTTTTCATGTATAATTAAGTAATGGACAATATTTTTAAGAAGTGTACGGAAATTTCTTATGCTCTATTAAAGAAGCATGGTAATTATCGCTGTAAGCATTTCTCGTTCATTTTTCAAAGAAATAGGCTAATTTCGATCGGTATTAATAATCCCAATAAAACCCATCCAAAAAATTTAAAAATAGGGTTCTTTAATAGGAGAGGTGAAGATATATCACATACAATAGGTGTACATTCTGAGCTTTCCGCTATTTTGAAACTCGGTGAAGAAGACTGCTCTCGTTATATTATCGTTAATACCCGTATTAATAGAAACCATCAATTAGACTTATCAAAACCGTGCAATGGTTGTACGTCTCTTTTAGATCAGTTAAACTTTAAGAAAGTATATTATTCTACTGGTAACGGCTACCAGTTCTTACAGCTGTAGTATTTTGCTGTACCGGGTTTTGCCGAAGAGCATTTGTGACGGGCTCTAAATGATTTTCTTTTAGCAGGGTTAGACTTTTTAATTCTTAAATTTGGATCACCATAATGTACGCGTTTTAACTTACCACCTACCTTAGTACATCTCATATATTTTTTATCTTTTCTTGTAGAAGACTGCTGTCCAGTAACCTTAGTACAACGAGAACCTTTCTTCTCTTCTACTATATCTTGTTCTAATGCATCAATAAATGCTTTTTCGAATAACATAAAATTATTTATTAGTTTGAATAAATATTTATATGTTTGCCAGAGATTTTAATGCTCTAAATGATCTTTATAATAAAAAGATTATAAACGAAAGCGTTGGATTAGGTCCTAAGGCTGATCAAGATGTTGTACCTACTGTTGATAAAATAGTAAAGATTAATACTGCACCTAACAAGAGTGAGGATTGTGAGGGATATGATCCTTCTTCTTATGACAGTAATGGTCAAATGGCTAAACAGCTATTGTTTAGATGTGCAAAGATTTCTGCTATGTTACACGATATTCTAGGCGGTAAAGATAATGTCGAAGCCTGGGTATTAAGTAAGATTACGAATGCCCACGATCAACTCGAATCTGTATTTGGATATGAGGATTATGAGGCTGCTATGAACCCCATGCACGGTTCATGCGGGGATACTGCCGGTAACTTAGAAGAGAATAATGAAGAAGAATTATTTGCTGCTATTGCCCACGGAGGAGATAAGCTTTTAAGTAACTTAAAGAATATCTTAAGAAAAGAATCAAAAGAGAATTTAGAAAAAGTATTGTTTGAAACTATTCTTATTTTAGAAGAAAAAAATAAGAAATAATTACTTTAGTTTTGCGTTAAACAAATTATAAATTTTTGGATCAAATTTGCCTAATACTTGTGTAATAATTTCTTTACGTTGTTGTTCGTTTGATGCTTTATAGAGATTTCTAAGTTCGGTGGCCCCGGTAATATTTTTACCACCTATATTAAAGTTTATCGTCCCCGGTGAATAGATATAACCATGTCCCCCTTCTTCCTTAAAAGGCACCATTTCATTTAAACTTCTAAAAGGCTGAAAATATGTTGATTTTCCTTTTTTAGTTAAACCAAAAGCAAAACGCGGATCTTCTTTCATATCCTTTTCGCCAACTACATATACTACCTTTGCTACATTGGAGTCATAATCCTTTAAAATTTCCAAAGGCTTGTAAGGCTGTTTTACCTGTTTAATTTCTTGTTCCGGTATCCCTGCTGCTAATATAATCTGCTTCTTTTCATTAAAGTTAAATGGATAGCGATTAGGATCCTTTGCAGCATCTTTGGTAGGTATATCTGAGGTCGCTATAAAAAAGTCTGCACCAGGAAACTGTTTTTTAGCCATATCAAAAAACTTTTTATGACCAATATGGAAGGGCTGAAAGCGCCCAGGAAATATAACAATAAGGTTATTTTTTTGATTTACAGGTGTTAGTAACTCATTAACTAAATCGTCAAATTTCATATATTTATTTAATATATAATCCAACTGGACGCTCATTAGAATAATATAAAGGTCTAGACCCTCCTTTAAACTTACTTATGTAAGGTAAAAAAAAGCTAACCTCTTCAATAGGTACTATGTATGCCATAACAGATTTTTTATTTTCTATGTCTCTTATTTTTTTTAAACGGTGCATACCATCTAAAACAAATAGTTTATCTTTGTTTTTTAATAGAATAATAGGTATTTTAGTATCAACCTCGACTACTCGATTTAGTGATTTTGATGTAGGCTTTACTTTATGGAAATTAAACGGATATTTATCCCACCAAATAAATCCTAAATACAAATCTTCAATAGACACTTCTTTTAATAAAAACTTATCTTTATTTTCTAAGACAAAATTTATTATGGGCGTTTCTTTTTTAACATTCATTAAAAAGAAGAATTTGGTGTTAAATATCCTCGAGAAATATTCTTACTGTAAGGAGGTGCTGTTTGATAGTTGGCTTGTCTATTCACCCTATCCATATTAGTTAATTGACCGCGTATTCCATACTCTTCATTTTCACCGCGCTTGGCAAACTTACCAGCCTCTTTTCCAGTAATAAAGCTTCCAGTAATCTTAACTGGATTAGAAGAGACAGAGGAATCTCTTACCACTATACCTTCTTGACTTGCTATATTACCTAGCTTTGAATTAGCAGCCTGTTTAATCTTATCACCCAGTTTTAAAGTAGCATAATAAAATAAAGCACCGTTAATGGCTTTATCAATAGCTTTTTTGTCTTTACCGATATAGGTATGCATGGGAACACCCCCGGTAACGTTCTTAAAGTTTTCTAGACTCATAGCACTTATAGTTTTACCAGAAGCAAGTTTAATCTTATCACCCCGGGGATTAACCGCTTTAGATAGCCAATCTTTTAAAGGATAGGTAACTATATTTTTTGTATCAAAGTTTACTGTAAAGGATGAGTTTAATACATCATTAAAATCTACATTACCTATTTCAACAGTAAATTCATGTTCTACATCGAACCCACTTTTCTTGGCAATTGGATTAACTTTAGAAATTAAAGATAATAATGCTTTTTTATCATAGGTTATTTCTCTTGAAGCTCTCCTTACACTTCCTCGTACCGGGCTCTTAACTTCTATTATTTCATTCAAACCATGAATTGCTAGAAAGTTATTTGCATAACCTATAACATTGGTCGCCCCTTTAACAAATTCCATATTAAAAAGAATCTTTGAATTATTCCACATTTTAAGCTTTTTTAATTCCGGTTCAATGTTAGGAATAGCTGTATTAAAAATATTAAGAACAACTTTACCCGTCTCAATCATACCATGACCCTCAGGAAACCTAGTAGTTAGCTTAGCTATGGTAACACCCTCTACATCTTCAGGTTTATTAGAACCCCTATCCATAGCAAACTCCTTATTACCTTCTATATTTGTAATAAGCTTTATAGACGCATTAACACCATCTATTTTTACTGAAGAGGGCTTCTTTTTTAAACTTTTAGCAATTTTAGTAAAAATATTAATTAAATCTTTACCCGTTTTTGCATTAGGTAGATCAAAGGGATGTGCCATATGCCCTGCAACCCCACCTTCTAATAAAAACTGTGCAAACGTCATCATGGATTTACTGTTACCTGTACAGATTGACCTTGGTTGTCTATTGAATTTCCGATTGCGGCTTTAACCTGGTTAAAAAAATTATATGCGCTTTCTACATTATCTCCGACTGAACTACCAGAAAAAGTAAATGTTACTAAGTTTTTAGTTTTATTATTACCAAATATTATATACTTAAACCCCTCTACATAACGATAACACACTAACTGTATAGCTGCTAAAAATCTAAGTCTTGATTCACTAGAAGAAAATATACTTTTATCAGATTTTACCTTATTTAAAAGGTAAGCTTCAAGTTCTGACTTCATACTTGATTCCTTACCTTTAGCTAAAGTATAATTTCTACAGGCCAGTAATCCCTGTGCTAGTTGCTCATCTGTTAATGTTTGCCAGCTATTAAAAAATGATTCAAAAGCAGGTTTAAATGTGCCTTTTATATCACCGGCTTTTTTACGTGAATATTCTTTTACGTGTGTTTGTATAGATTTTTTTAATTGACTAGCCCATTTAGCCTCATAAGGACCAAGTACCTGATCAATTGTAGACATAATTTGTTGTAAATTTTTATCGTCATCAATAGCACTCTTAACTTGATTTAAAAAACCTACAATTTGAGTATCTTTACCTCTCTTTTTTTTCCATGATTCAATTCCTTTGAAGGCCATATCTCTGGCTCTATCTAAAACTTTTACGGATAATTGCTGGGATTCGGGAGTTGCAGCATAAATTTTTGCTAGTTCATTAGCTGAAGAAACTACAGCAAACCCATCACCCCCGAGTCTGGCCTCAGAGGCTTTGTATTCTACCTCTCCTATACCGTCAAAAAATAAATCACCCTTTTCTCCTTTAATAGCATCCGATATCAAAGTTAAAGCTATTTCACCTTTACCTACAGAAACTTTTGCTTTAAAATCAAAATTATAAATTTTATCCATAACGGTTAATGCATCTTGAGGATTAACAAAAAGCTGTTTAAACTTATCTGGGATAAGATCGTTAAAATTGTACGCTGCAACCGCTCCATTTGATCCTAGGCTCTTACCTAATAAAACAGTACGAACAAGATTATCTTTATCACTTTGCAAATTTATTAGTTCATAAAATTTATCTGCATTTAAATTTGCTTCATCAAAATAGCTTTGTATAGAAGCTAAAACCTGCTTCCATCTAGGATTGGCTTCATTCCAACGATCTATTTCTAAAGCTCGTTGAATGAGTGAATCGACAGAGGCTTCGCCTTCCGGTGTTTTAACTGACTTTTGTCTTGTAAGAGTGTTAATTAATTTGTTAGCTAGTTTATCACTTACTTCAAATTCATGCATTTGACCATGTGGGGGATTCTGCTGTACTACCACATCTGCATTTTCTTGATAAATAAGAATTTTTGAACGCGGAGGTATAGGAACAGGCTTAGCAAATGATTCTTTTAGATAAATGTCTTTAAGGGACTTATACGGCTTTTTAACCTTAGGCTTACGCATATCATTTTGTTTTTAAATTAGGATCGTTACTGTAACGCTTCATTATATTAAGAATCTCTTTGTACTTTGCCATAAAATTGTTTTCATTTATGGATTGTTCGAACTTTCTAAAATGAGGATTAGTCAGTTTTTGAGGATTATCTTCATAATTCTCATTTTGTGCAATAGCCTGTTGTAAGGCCTCTCTTACTTCTGTTGCCGATTCTCTTGTTATAGGCTTGGTAAAGAGAGTATCGATTGAACCTGGAGGTATATTCATTACTAATGCTTTAGCTAACATCCTAACAATATCTACATAGCCTTCAGGGGGAAGAGCATCAGGTTCTTCTTGACCTTGAGGTTTTGGTGTAGAAGGAGCAGGAATGGCGGTTTGTGCCTGAGGCATTGCAGCATCTTGGGGCTGTTCTTCACCCTGTTCATTAAAAAGTCTCATATAACTAGAAATTTTGTCGTTAAAGCTCATATAAATATTTATTGTGGGTAAGTATAACTTATTATAATTCTACCATTAGAACCAGCTGCATTAATACCTTTTCCACCTTGTCCTGCACCATTTCTATCTACATCATTTGGATTACCGGGTAACCCGGTGTTATTATCAGGGCTATCACCTTGAACAGAATTAATATTACTAGATAAACCACCAGTATAGCCAGATCCACCGCCTCCGCCTCCACTGGCTACCGTTGTATAATAACCATACCCTCCGCCACCTCCATAATAACCACCCCCACCTCCACCACCCGGTCCATACCCACCAGATGGTTGCCCTCTACCACCTTGTAATTGAGAGCCAATATACAATGAATTAGAAGAACCTTGACCTGCTGCACCACCCGCTGTCTGAGTACCACCCTTACCTCCGGATGCACCCCAAACGTTTCCTGAATTGCCCCCCGCACTATCTGATCCTGTAGTACCACCGCCCGCTCCTCCTTTTAAACCACCAGAATTTCCTGCTCCTCCTCCACCACCTCCAGCAATCGCAATTGCTGTTGCAAAACTTTTACTGCCTAAGAATATACCAGAATAGCCGCCACCACCACCTGATCCGTACGTTAAATTGTATGAGTTATCACCAACACTACCCCCTCCGTTGTAACCTCCTATATGTGTGCTTGATGCTCCACCTCCAACAGAAACAATATATACCTGCCCAGGAGATACTGTTCTTGTACCGCTAGTATAACCAGCGCCGCCACCTGCTGTATCTGAACCCACAGTTGAACCACCTGCACCCCATATTTTAACAGAGATTGATGTTATACCAGCTGGTATTGTAAGACTCACATCTAGCCCGGAATATTCATAAGCAGTAGTTATTGTACCTGTAGAGGAAGCAACCTGCGCGAGACCTAGCCAATATCCGTTATTATAAATTTCTAATGTATTTAATGTTGTATTAAACCTAAGTATTCCAGATCCTGGAGATGACGGTCTTTGTGCTGTAGTACCTACGGGTATAGGAAGTCCGCCCCCTATATCACCGGTAGCAGTAATAATACCGCTTACAGGTATTCCGGAAGTAATGCCTCCGACTGAAATAGGCACGATAGCACCGGTATTAGTTGTCAGAATTCTAGATAAACCAGAAATGGTCGTGTCAGCCATTCAAATATTTATTAAACTAAACAATGAGAAGTTGTTTAGTCTTAAGTCTATTAAAGTAATCTTTATTTAAAAAGGTAAGTTCATTTTCTTTAGTAAACGTCTTAACACTAGCAAATGTATAGTTTTCTATATTAACACTATCCATATAGCTTCTTATTGAATTAATAGTTTCAATACCTCTCCCATCATTTGTGTTTAATAGGTGAGTTAAGAAATCAAAAGAGATATTTGTAATAAACACTTTTATTGGTAACAGTCTTTTAACTTTCGATAGGACTGTATTAAGTATTTTTAACACATCTTCTTCTTTAAAATATTTAAAAATAAGAAATTGATCAAGCTGGGTATTGTTAAAGTAGATAATAGTTTTTTCTTTTGAAGCATCATTTAAGAGCTCTTCACATATACTCAAAATAATATGATGAAAGAAAAACTTCTTTGCACTAGTAGTTATTCTGTCTTTTAATAAACCAAATTTATGTAGATCGTTTATTAGATTAACTTCTATTTTTCTGGCAAAAATATAATTAAAATTTATAAGCCTAAAGTTATATTGACTAAACTCAATCTTTTTGAGCATATCTTATTATGAATGAAAATATAAACTACTCAAGAAAATTCTTAGGCGGTCTTCCAATTCTTACATTAATAATACCGTTATAGTAATCTTCTCTCATTAAAACATTTTTGTCTATTTGTTCTTTAATTTCGAAATAAGCTAATTCCCATTTTGAGCCACACGCACGTAAAATTTTAAATATAAATTTATCCTTTCCATATTTTAGAATATCAGCATTTAATTCTACAGAAGAACTAGTATAAGACTTCCAATCTGATTCTTTAATTTCTATTCTTTTATTCTTTTTACCTTTTAAAGGCTTTCTTTTTAATTTAGATTTACACTGCTTTTTACCAATATACTTTTTTCCTGTTACAGTATTAATAATTTCGTAAATAAAACCAAAAGTATTCTCATCTACTTTTACGTTTTCATTTAATAACCAATGACCTAGATCCACAAGTTATTTAGAAAGCTTTAAAACTAATCCAGGTAAGGGACGACGCTGTACAAAAAATTTCTTTTTCTTTTTTCCAACACCTAGAACTTTAGGTACACGAGAATCGCCAGGAGCGTAATTATCTTGATCACCAGGAAAAGCTCCACCAGTTGCACCCGAATCTACAGTTCCAAATACACTCACAGCACCTCCGGCTACATTCATCTCATTTAATGCTTTATAAAAAGCCTGTTCAAATAGACCTATTGATTTCATATAACTATATACTATTATTTAAGTTAATGCTGCTAGAAGATTACATAAAAGAGCTAGAAAACGACTTAAAGATTGATGAACTTATTTTAAAAGACTATCAATTAAAGCTACCGGGTATTAAGCATAAGTGGGCAGGACGTTGTATTCGACATAAATTAGAACTCGTTGATATTAAAAAGAAAAGAGAAAAGTTAAAGAAAGAGATTGTAGATAAAATACAGGAACAGAGTCCTGTCAAATTAGCATTTCCTGTGGTAGAAAGGACAGCTGAAAAATGCTCGGAAATAATAGAAATAGATGCTAAGATAAAAGAAATAGAATTAGTAATTGAATTACTAGAAAAGTCAGAAAAGACTCTTAGCTCTACTTCATATGATATAAAGAATTTAGTAGACATTATTAAGCTCGAAACCACATGATAGCGTTTTCTTTTGACCTCAAGAAAGGGGCTGGAATTATATCTGGAGATAAGCTTGAAGATATAAGAGAGGCTTTTTCCGTAAAAAATGAAGCTGCGTTTTTTGTTCGTAAGCGTTATGGGAGATTTTTACCTCAAAGAACATATGCAATAACACCTACGGGTAGATTTGAACCTGGATTATACTTTGAAATTAGAAAATATTTAACTAGCAATCAATATGTAGGTGACGTTACAACTGATTCAGGTTTAACTGAATATATAATGCCAGCTACTAGATGGAAAACAAACCCTCAATACAGTGAAAATATTATTCCTCTTTCTCTTCCTTTAAGAGACTATCAAGAGGAAATAGTTAAGAAAGCATACACAATTGGAAGAGGTACCATTGTACTTGCAACCGCAGGTGGGAAGACCTTAACAGCAGCCTCCTTACTTACAAAATTATTTTTATTACATGGGTCAAATTTTAAATGCTTATATATTGTACCAGATCTCGGGCTTGTAGTACAAACTACTGGTGACTTTGAAACATATAAAGTACCATTTACAGTTCGTAAATGGACAGGTAGCAGTCCTTTAGAGGGAGATGCTAATGTAACGATAGCTAATCTGGGTATTCTTCAAAGTAAAAATACAGATCTTTCTTGGATAGAAAATATAGATTGTTTAATTGTAGATGAGGTTCATAAAATAAGAAAAGGAAATGAAGTCAATAAAATTATTAAGAAGATAAAAACACCGGTCCGATTTGGGTTTACCGGTACAATGCCGGAGAATCTAATGGATCAATGGAATATTATTGGTAAGATCGGACCGATTATTTACGAAAAACATAGTCATGAATTGAGATTAGAGAACTATGTTAGTAATGTAAATGTTCAAATTCTAAAACTGTTGCATAAAGAAGATCCCTTTAAAGATGTAGTAATTTCTTCTGCTAATTTGTACAGAGAAGAGCAAAGATTTTTAATGCGCAGTCAGTTTAGAAATAATGTTATCGGTAAAGTGTCTTGTAAGCTGACTAATAATACTCTTATCTTAGTCGATTTTATTGAGCACGGAGAAACACTTTATAGGACAATTAAGCAATTATGTCCAGACAAGCAAGTTTATTTTATACGAGGCGAAGTAGAAGTCACTGAAAGAGAAAAGATTAGAGCTTTAATGGAAAATAGAACAGATGTTATAGTTGTTGCAATTTCTAAAATATTTTCAACCGGAATTAATATTAAAAACCTTCACTTTATTATTTTTGCATGCGGCGGAAAAGCTAAAATAAAAATCGTTCAATCAATTGGTAGAGGCCTTCGCTTGCATAAGGATAAAGATAAGCTTATAATATTCGACATCGCCGACGACTTTAAGTATAGCCACGCTCACATGGAGAAGCGAATAAACCTTTATGAAAAAGAAAAAATCCAGTACAGCATTAAAGAAATCCAAGAAGCTTAAATCTACAGATGTAGATGCTTCTGTAGACGAGGAGTCTATTAAAAACGACCCGGATCTCAAAAAGATTTTATCTAGAGGAGCAATTGCTGTTCCGGAAGTAACCCCAGATGGTAAAAAACTTAAACCAAAAGAAAAGGTCTACTATGTCAACGGTAAAGAATTTGAAGAAGAAATAA
>Ga0194130_10002525_pt1 | contig 26390 bp, 25 predicted proteins | sample TA2KigsurfametaG_FD_160084 | JGI IMG/M metagenome (GOLD analysis project Ga0194130, IMG submission 160084) | Freshwater microbial communities from Lake Tanganyika, Tanzania - TA2015050 Kigoma 12 surface | ecosystem: Environmental > Aquatic > Freshwater > Lake | place: Tanzania: Lake Tanganyika... | reverse complement strand
CGACACAACCCGCGTCGTCAAGACGTACGTTCGACATTCAGGTTGCGGTGAATGCCCTCGACATCGTGCAGCGAGAACTGCTCGATTTCGCCCGGCAACGATCCGCCCATCGCTCACGCTTGGCGGGCCTCGGCCACGCTGACGACCGATCGTTGGCTAACGCAATCCGCAGCGGGACCCACGACAACAATCTCGAGGAATTGGCTGCGGTGTTGCGCGAATCGATTCATGACAAGGTTGCGGTCGCCAATCCGCGGTGGCTGCAGAGCGACCCGCTTCCCCCCTCATCAATCTGCTCCACATGACATGGCTGCTCCTCAACGTGCGGCTGCTCCGCCTACGGAGTAGGTGCTGCCGTGTTCGACCAGGGAATTATCTGCACAGTGATAACGAACAGCAGGACTATTTAGCGCGGCTTGGAATCTCCACGAAAATTCTGTTTGTTCGCCAGTTCGCGCATCGTGGCGAGGCCGAAGAAGAACGCGCCGGTCATTACAACGAAGAACACGACACAGCCGAAGGCAAAGATTCCGGCCTGCGACATCGTCAATCTTTCTTTGGTAATGCCTGGACGAGAAAAATCCCGAAGGCGAGAATTGACGGTACCCAGATGCCGACGAAGATGCCGTTCAGTCGGTCTTCGATCGCACCATCGTTGGCGAAGTACAGCCACACGCTGAAGACGAAACTGGCGAAGGCGGCAAGCAGTGTTGTGATGCGAAGAATGGTGACGGGCTTCATGCTCCGAGAGTAACCCACTTGCGCCAGCAATCGGCGGACTCAGCCACGCACCTCACCGTGATTCGGTGCTGTTCGCGATGTTCGGCATCAAGTGTGCGTGAGGGCGAGCGAAAGATTCGTCACGTATGGTGCAAGCCAACCTGATGTGTTGCCGAGTGGCAGCACGCATTCGTTGAGTTCGTAGCCGAGCGTGTTGATCATGTAGTCACGGCGTCGCGTGACTCGCTGCATGAGTGGGGGGTCGAGTTGCGTCAGTTTCGCCCGCAGTTCATCGTCGGCAAGTGCCACACCATCCTCGAGATTCACGTAGACGAACGGACCCTTCGACACCGGGATGATGTCCACCTGCATGGCCATGCCGGATCGCAGCTGCACGCTGTTGCCTGCCGCAAATGGCGAGTTCACCCATTCGTCGAGATGGAGATAGTGCCCGGGGTTCAGTGCGAAGTCGAACAACGAAGTGTCGCGCACCGACTCGGCAGCAGCGAACACCTCTCCGCCAGTGGCCCCGAGATGGGGCGCCAAGATGGGTTAAAGCGGTGGGAGAGCCGCGCGGAACTTTGCCAACTCAGCCTCGGAAATTGGGACCAGGTGGGCATCGGTAGGGAACGCGCCGGATTCCACGTCGGACCGGAACTCACTGAATGCTGCGATGCGTTCGCGTTGCAATCTCGCATGTTCTGCCGCAAAGTCTCGATACACCTTGGAGTGCCGCGGAATGTGCGCAGTACCCGAAAGGTCGCGATTGCTCGGATCGTTGAGGATGTCCATGGCAAACAGGTATTGGGCATCGCATCCCGATCCGGCTCCCATCGACCACAGCGAGAGACGTGTGAGCCGCTTGCTAATCTCGGTGGCAACGGCAGCGGGAATCACCTCGACCTCGGCGGCAATCGCGCCGGCGTTCTCGAGTGCGACACACTCGGCGTGAATTCGAAGCGCTTCGTCGGCGGTTTTGCCGACTGCACGGAACCCCCCCGTCCAACTCATGCGCGATGGCACGAGCCCGACGTGGCCAACCACCGGGATGTACTCCTTGGCGAGGTATTCGACCCGATCCAAGGATCCCGAGTAGTAGATGCAATCGGCGCCGGCCCGCAACATTTCACCGGCCCAGCGCAGGTGCTCATCAGCCGAACCAACTTCAAGGTGAGTTCGTCCGGTGAGCGTGAAGAGCGATGGCGCAACCTCTCGGTAGCGCGGGTGTGCAACCAATTGTGAGGGCACCGAAGCAAGATCAATGCCGGCAATCTCTGCAGCCTCGGCTTCTTCGAGGGTGAATATTCGCAACATCGTCAACTGTCGCTTCCCCTTCAAGGCGGCGATGTCTGCGATGGTGAGTCGGCGCCTTGTCATGTCCGCAGACTAGTTGCCTACTGCCGAGCCGTTGAGTTCGAGAGCCAGTGTTCGCGTGCTTCCGAGTAACGCTCGCGTACATGAGGTTCGGACTTTGCCTCGTACGCAGCGCTCGACGCATCGAGAGGCCAAGACGGAAACTCACCAGTGAGCGCCCATGCTGCTTGTCGAGCTGCACCGTCGGCTACGTATTCAGCGGAAGGCGGCGCCTCGACCGGTACTCCGAGAACCGACGGAGCGATCATGCGCACTGCTCGTGATGCTGCCGATCCACCGATGAGCACCACTTTGTCGATCACAGCACCATTGGCTACGAGCGAGTTGAGGGCATCGGCCATTCCGCACAACACACCTTCCACTGCGGCACGCGCGAGGTGTGCCGGTGTTGCATTGTCGAGTGTCATGCCGAGCACACCACCGGTAGCAAGTGGCAGATTTGGTGTGCGTTCTCCTGCGAGGTATGGCACGACGACGAGTCCGTCGGCGCCGGAGGGGGCAGTGAGCGCGAGATCGGAGAGCATTTCGTGACCGACCCTGAGCATCGTGCACATCGCATCAAGCACGCGAGCGGCGTTCAACGTGCAGACCAACGGCAAGAACGCTCCCATTGCATCCGCAAAACCCGCGACCAACCCCGAAACATCGCGTGCAGTCACTGTGCTACGAACGTAGGCGGTGCCCGAAGTCCCGAGCGATACCACTGCTTTGTCGCGAGCATCAACCCCGATTGCTGCTGCGGCATTGTCGCCGGCACCAGCGCCGACAACTCGTGACTTCCATGGCACTGAATCCGCAGGTCCCAATACTCGCGGGAGCAGGACGTCGTGCCCGAGGGCCCGTCTGAGCAGGTCGCGTCGGTATTGGTTGCCCACCGAGTCGAAGTATCCCGTGCCCGATGCGTCGGATCGGTCGGTCGTGAGTTCTTCGAGGTGGGTGGCTCCGCGTAATCTCCAGGTCAACCAGTCGTGCGGAAGGCATACCGCAGCGATGCGTGCTGCGTGTGCAGGTTCGTGCTCAGCAATCCAGCGGAGTTTCGTCACGGTGAATGATGCAACAGGAACGGATCCCGTTGCATCCACCCATGCCCGAGGCCCCAGTTCGTCGACCAGTGCCGACGCCGCGTCGGCTGAGCGCGTATCATTCCATAGCAGTGCCGGACGAACGACGTTGCCGTCGGAGTCCAGACACACTGCGCCGTGTTGTTGCCCACCGATTGAGATCGCGGCAACGTCGTCGAGCCCGCCTGCAGCGGTGATGGCTTGATGAAGCGCGTGCTCCCAATGCTTGGGATCAATCTCGGTGCCGTCAGGGTGTCGTGCCGACCCATGACGTACGAGCACACCCGATTCGGAATCGCGGATGACCACCTTGCACGACTGGGTGGAGGAGTCGACTCCTGCGACGAGTGTCAAGTCAGCGCGCACCCATCAAGTGCTCGACCGCCAACTGCTGCAGCCGAACGAAGCCGTAGCCCTTTGCACCTGCGGCATCGACGTCGAGCTTGGCGATGCTGTCGTTGCCGAGGATATTCCTCCACGTCTCGTTGGGGGACAACGTCGGTGTAGAGAGTTCGGCAACTCGCGCGGCACGAAGAGCATCCTGTACTTCGGGGTCGGCACGGAACGCGGCGGCACGATCGCGCAGCAGTCTGTACATCCGCATGTTTGCGGCTGCCGAGAACCACACCCCGTCCATGTCCTCCGTGCGCGAAGGCTTGTAATCGAAGTGTCGCGGACCGTCGTAAGCAGGGGCGCCGCCGACACCACCGAATTCGAGCAGATCCACCAGGCTGAATGAGTTGATCAAGTCACCGTGTCCGAAGACGAGGTCCTGGTCGTACTTGATGCCACGCTGACCGTTGAGGTCGATGTGGAACAACTTCCCCTGCCACATTGCCTGGGCGATTCCGGAGGTGAAGTTAAGTCCGGCCATTTGTTCGTGCCCGACTTCGGGATTGAGGCCCACCAGATGTGAATGCTCCAGTTTCTCGATGAATGAGATTGCGTGACCGATCGTCGGAAGCAGGATGTCTCCACGAGGCTCATTCGGCTTCGGCTCGATGGCGAAACGAATGTCGTACTTCTGCTCTATGACGAACGACGTGAGGGTATTCATCGCCTCGGCGTAACGATCGAGGGCGGCCCGCACATCCTTTGCATGGTCGTACTCGGCGCCCTCACGTCCACCCCACAGCACGAACGTGCGGGCACCGAGGTCTGCCGCCAACTCGATGTTGCGCAACACCTTGCGGAGTGCGTATCGACGCACGTCGCGGTTGTTGCTGGTGAACCCACCGTCTTTGAACACGGGATGGGAAAACAGATTCGTGGTGATCATCGGGACACAGATGCCGGTCGATGCCAAGCGCTCCTTGAATCGCGAGATGGTCGCGTCTCGTTCCGATGCAGAACTACCGAACGGCACGAGGTCGTCATCGTGGAACGTGACGCCCCACGCCCCGATTTCTGCGAGTTTGTCGACGATGTGCAGCGGGTCCAACGCCGGGCGGGTCGGCTCGCCGAATGGGTCACGGGCCTGCCAACCCACCGTCCACATTCCGAAGGAGAACTTGTCAGAAGGAGTTGTTGCCATCACCGTTTCCGTTTTATGAGATGCTCGTTAGCGAAGAGCGTTCGCTGCAAGCGCAAAGCCTAGTTACTTTTGGCTACTGTGGGCTCATGAGAGAGCCAGGCTGGTTCTTTGCTGATGAATGTAAGATCGATGACTTGCGACGCGTAGTCGCCGTCGAGACCCGACTCGCTGACTATCCGCATGCTGCGGCGATTGAGCACAATGTGGTCGTCTTCGATACCACCCGTGTGCGCCGGTCGATGCTGAGCCCCGACAGCCGTCGTGCGGTGATGTCGGAAATCGCAAATGCTTTGAGTGGTGGTCCAGGCGTCATCGCTTTTCGCAATGCATACCGAGATGTTTCCGTCGTGGATCGAGCAACGGCCGTGTATCGGTCGATCATCGAAGAGCAGCATGCCGCCGGTGCTCGTCGTGGCGACCACTATGCAAAGCCCGGCTCTAATGATCGCGTCTGGAATTCGCTGGAGAAACTTGCGGTTCGAGAACCCAGCATCTTCATCGATTACTTCGACAACGACATTCTCTCCCTCGTTGCTGCATCATGGCTCGGTCCGCGATACCAATTCACCACACAAATCAACGTCGTGAATCCGGGCGGAGAGGCCCAGAGTCCGCACCGTGACTACCACCTCGGGTTCATGGAAACACACGAAGCCGAGATGTACCCCGAGCACATTCACGGACTCTCACCACTTCTCACATTGCAAGGTGCTGTGGCGCACACCGACATGCCGCTCGAGACTGGCCCCACGTACTACCTACCTCATTCGCAGAAGTACCCCATGGGTTATGTGGCGTGGAAGCGGCCCGAATTCCGGGACTTCGTGAACGAACACTTCATCCAGATCGCTCTCAAGAAGGGTGACGTATCGTTCTTCAACCCTGCGGTGTTCCACGCGGCCGGCACGAATCGGACGACCGATGTACGTCGAATGGCGAATTTGTTCCAGATGAATTCCCCGTTCGGTCGGGCGATCGAAACGGTCGACACCAAGCGGGTGTGCCTTGCGATCTACGACGAACTTCGTGCCCGGGTCGGCGGGGGAATGCACGTGGATGGATGGCTCGCCGTCGCCGCCGCCGCGTCGGAGGGCTATCCATTTCCGACGAATCTCGACCGTGACGTACCACTCGATCGGTTAACTCCGCCAGCACAGTCGGACATCATGGCCACGGCGCTACTCGAATCCTGGCCTTTGGAACGGTTCCAGAAGGAACTGGACGAGTACGAATTCCGCCACCGTTCGGTGTAACGAAGCTGCTTCGTGTCCTATGCGATGCGGAACTCGACGAGACCGTCGCGCACCCGGGTTTCGTGGGTGCGAATCGCCACTCGTGCAGGGGTGGCTACCGCAGCTCCCGTTACCGCGTTGAACCGGCCGTTGTGCTTCGGGCATTCGATGACATCGCCATCCACGAAACCGTCGGCGAGATGAGCCTTGCCATGCGTGCACAAACCGTCGATGACCACGCATGTGCCGTCACCAGTCTTGACGACGGCGAAGGTGGCGTCGCCGACGTCGCGTCGACGCACGTCGTTCGGGGCGAGTTCCGACTCGGAGCCGGCGCTGAGCCACTGATCAGACATCAGGCGTTGATGGTCGGAACCGATCGCTCCACGAAGTAGGTGTCGTCGGTGGCTTGCTTTCGCAGTGCAGGCAGGACTTCCTTCAGTGCCGTCCACAGGCTGGGATACGGGGTGGGGAGCTGTGACTTGACCGCCTCGTGCAGGTTCTTCAATTGATGGAACGGCACCGATGGATACATGTGGTGCTCGACGTGGTAATTCATATTCCAGTAGATCCAGCGGTTCAATGGGTTCATGTAGATCGTGCGGCTATTCATGCGGTGGTCGGTGACATCCTCGGCCAACCCTGCGTGTTGCGTGATGCCGAGCACCACCATGTAGAACCGTCCGTAGAAGCTCGGAAGTACGGCGTACATGAGTGGTTCGAAACTCCGCAAACCGATGGCGAGAGCCACGACGCTCGCCATCACCGCCAGATACGCGCGTGAGGCCCACGCCGACGTCTCGAGCGTCTCGGCGGGTTGGTAATCGCATTGGTCTGCCGGAAAGATCCCGAATGCGTTGCGGACGAGCTTCATGAACTCCGCGGGGATACCCATGATGCCGATCATTTCGAGCACGTATCGATGCACCGGTATGTTTCGCTTGAACGAAATCTCGTTGTCGCGACCCACGATGATGGTGTCACTGTGGTGTCGCGCATGACTCCAGCGCCATGACTCCGGCTCTCGAAACACCATGAACGAAGCGACGTAGTACACCACGTCGTTGATCCATTTGGTGCGAAATGCAGTTCGGTGACCACATTCGTGCCACCGCGAGTCGCTCATCGAGCCGTACAACACTCCGTATACGGCGAATATCGGGACGGCCCACCAGGTTCCCCAGGCTTGATGGCCGAGCCAGCCGGCCACGACGAGCGCCACGAGCCAACTTGCGATGTGGAAACTTGCGAACAGGTTGTTGCGCTGCATCAGCTGGCGCATCACCTCGCGATTGATCTGGGGCTTGTACCAATCGGCATCGACGAGTCCACGCTCGGCTGCGACGGTGGCCGATGGACCGCCAACGGTGTAGTCACGCATGGAGACAAGTTACCCGCCCAATTGGCGTTCTGTCGCGCCGTGACTCACGGCACCGTTGCGGTCAGGTGATTTCGCTGGTCTTTACGGGACGCTGTTCGTGGTACGACTTCCAGGCCGCGAGGCCCGCAACCAGCGACGCCCGACCATCGGCGACTCCGACGCTCGGCGTCGCGCCTTGTGCAACCGCCAGGAACTCCGTCCACTCCGCAAGGTAACTGGGGACGTATCGCTCCAGGAAGAAGTAGGGAATCGTGGTGTGCGCAGTGCCTTTGTCCGATCGCACCAACGTGGTGTGCGAGTACGGATTCTCGGACGCGGCCAAACCCTTGGAACCGAACACTTCGACGCGTTGGTCGTAACCGTAGACGGCTTGTCGCGAGTTGTCGATCTGGGTGATCGCACCGTTGGCATGCACGAGGGTGAGTGCGACCGTATCGAGGTCGTTGGCCTCCTTGAACGACGGAACGATGCGCAAGTCGCCGACGGCATATACCTGCACGATTTCGCTCTTCGTCACGTAGCGAGCCATATCGAAGTCGTGGATCGTCATGTCGACGAAAATTCCCCCCGACACCTTCGCGTACTCGAGCGGCGGTGGGGCAGGGTCTCGACTCGAGATGCGTGCCAAGTGGACTTCGCCCACGGTTCCGTCGAGGACCCGATCACGCACCGCACGGTGTGCGGGGTCGAAGCGCCTGTTGAACCCCATCATCACCGGGATGTTCGAGTCGGCCACGGCCTTCAGCGCGCGGTCGGTTTCACCCAGAGAGAGTGAGACCGGCTTTTCGCAGAACGTCGGCTTTCGATACTTCGATGCCATCACCAACAAGTCGACGTGGGTGTTCGTCGATGTACAGATAGCGATGGCATCGACGTCGTTTGATGCCATGAGTTCGTCGGGGCTTGAAAACGTCGTGCAGCCGAGTCGTTGGGCGAGTTGTTTCGCCGAATCGGCAACCACGTCGTAGACACCCGCGAGGCGTGCGCCGGGTACCCGCTGTGCAATCAATTCCGCATGCATGACGCCGATGCGACCCGTGCCGAGTACTCCGATGGAAATGGTCATGGCCACACTTCTCCTTCTCTTGGTTTTGATGGCGAACCTGCACCGACCACGGACTGGTCGAAATCGATGATTGCACCGGTCATGAGTCCCGACTCGTCGCTCAGTAGGAAGCAGATCGTGCGAGCCAGTTCGTCCGGTTTGATGAGCCTGCCGAGCGGCTGTTGTCTCTCCGCAGCTTCGAGCCAGCCGTCGGTGGCACCGTGCCATGTGCGCTGGGTCTGATCCTCGGTTGGTGTGTCCATCCAGCCGGGGTTGAGGAGGTTGACCCGGATTCGGTCCCGCATGAGTGAGAACGCGCAGTTGCGCGTCAGCGTGTGCAAAGCACCCTTGGAGATCGCATAGTGCGTCAATGCCACATCACCGCCCCAGCCCGTGACGCTGCCAATATTCACGACCGAGCCCGCAACACCCTCACGCTTCATCAGCTTGGCACAGTGCTGAATGAGCATGAACGGCGCTCGCACGTTCACCGCCATCATCGTGTCGAACATTTCGGGGGTGGTGTTCCAGACGCCGCCACGAGACGTCTCGGCTGCGGAATTGAGGAGACCGTGCACCACGCCGAACTCGTTGTCGACGATGTCGACGATGCGCTTCGGCTCGTCGGGAAGCGACAGGTCAGCTTTTACGAAGATTGCCGTCGTTACGCCGCCAGTAAGTTCCTTGGCGAGTCCGTCTCCCGTCTTTGCGTCGCGTCCGACGAGCACCAAGCCTCGAGCACCACGGGTCTTTGCTTGTCTCGCGACCTGCTCGCCGACACCTCGACTCGCACCGCTCAGCAGCAGAACCTTGTCGTCGAAACGGGCATGTTGGCCGGTAATGTCGTCACCAACCCACTCGCTGTTGCTTCTTTGCTTCGCGCATGACCTCACCTGCGGCAACGACCTCGGGGCGATGGCTGGTGCTCGGCACGCCAACTTCCCAGAACGAGCCGCCTTCCGTCCACGCATCGGGAGATGTCTTCATGACGATGACGTAGGTGGAGTCGTGTTGACGCGCACGCTGCAATGCGGCAGGAAGGTCGGTGATCTGCTGCACGGTTTCCGTGGCGGCACCCATCGCGGCGGCGTGCATGGCGAAGTCGACGTAAGTGAGTCGAGCCGGCTGACAGTCCTCCAACTGGTTGTTGAACGGGCGTCCACCCTGGTTGACCTGGAGACGTCTGATGACGGCGTAACCGCCGTTGTCGCAGACGATGAAGATCACCTTGTGACCGTTCAAGACCGTCGAGTAGAGGTCGCTGTTCATCATGAGGTACGAACCGTCACCGACGAACGAAATGACCTCGCTCCCTGGTAACGCCATCTTGGCTCCCCACGCACCCGAGATTTCGTAGCCCATACACGAGAATCCGTACTCACAGTCGAACGAGTTTCGGTGTTTGGCCCGCCATCCATTGTTGAGCTCCCCTGGGAAGCCTCCAGCCGCGGTAACAACGTAGTCGTTCGGTCGTGCGTCTCGATCGACGACACCCACCACCTGCGCGTACGTGGGATGGCCGTCGTCGGCGAGGGCGGAGAGTGACGCAATCGAATCGATGTACCCGTGGTACTTGGCAGTTTCTTCGCGTGCGAAGGCGACCCAGGAGTCCTCGGACTTCCAGCCCGTGAGTCGAGAATCGAGCTCGGCGATGGATTCGCGTGCATCTCCCACCACCGGCAAGGAGCGATGCTTGATGGCGTCGAAGCGCGTGGTGTTGATCCCGATGAACCGCGTGGCTTCGTCCTTGAAGATCGTCCAGGAGCCCGTGGTGAAATCCTGCAGACGAGTGCCGAGTACAACGACGACATCCGCACGAGCGGCAAGTTCGTTGGCGGACGTACAACCGGTGACTCCGACCGGTCCTGCGTTCAGGGGGTGGGATGCGAGCAATGCTGCCTTACCAGAAACAGTCTCAACAACGGGGATCGAGTGCCGTTCTGCAAACTGCTGCAGCTCATCCTCTGCACCCGAATAGTGCACTCCGCCACCGGCGATGATCAGCGGTCGTTTGGCCCCACGCAGCAAATCCACTGCGGCGGAGATTTCGTCGGCCGCTGCACGCGGACGTGGCATCGTGCGAACGGTGGGTTCGAAGAAGGCAAGAGGGAAGTCCCGGGATTCTGCCTGGACGTCTTGTGGCAGCGCCAGGAAGGCGGGCCCGGCCGTTGATGGATCGAGCATCGTCGACACTGCCGCAGGCAATGACTGGACGATTTGCTCGGGGCTGACGATGCGATCCCAATATCGAACCACCGGCTTGAACGCATCGTTGACGGTGACCGACGGATCGCCGAAGTTCTCACCCTGCTGCAATACGGGATCGGGCACCCGATGAACGAACGTGTCGCCGCTCAGCAGCAACAACGGCAAACGGTCGACGTACGCCACGCCTGCAGCAGTGACCATGTTCAGCGCACCGGGGCCGATCGACGAAGTTGCAACCATGATCTGTCGCCGGCGCAATGCTTTGGTGAAGCCGAGTGCAGCGAGTGCCATGCCCTGTTCGTTCTGCCCGCGCCACGTGCGGATGTCATTGCGGTGTTCATCGAGTGCGACACCGAGGCTCGTCACATTGCCGTGACCGAAGATGGCATATACGCCGGGGAAGAGTGGTTTCTCGACACCGTCGATGATGGTGCGTTGGGCAACCAGGTACTTGACGACAGCTTGAGCAGTGCTGAGTTTGACCGTTCGCATCGTCCCGACGTTACAACGTCGGACGCACGATCTTTACAGCGCGGTTGATCGCACCGGCAACGTCACCATCGTGGGGGAACAGCAGCGCACGGCCGACCACCAAACCGCGGACGTTCGGTACCTTCATTGCACGTTCCCATGAGGCGTAGGTTGCCTCCGGGTCGGGGCCCGGCGCCCCGCCAAGAATGAGCCCCGGCAGCGTGGTTGCAGCCATCATTCGTTCCACCTGGGAGGCCGCAGGAACCTTCAACCAGGTGTGGGCAGACACCGAACCGAGGCCCGACGCAATGGACACGGCCTTGACGAGCAGGTCGTCATCGTCGATCATCTTGGCCGGGCCGGGCACCCCGCCCCGATAGGGCAATGGTTCCACCATGATCGGGAGCCCGAGCTCGGCCATCTCCGTGACCGCCCGCGCACAGGCTTCGATCGTGGGTGCCGTGCCAGCGTCGTCGTTCGCCAATCGGAGCAACACTTTGCCACCATCTAGCCCACGTTGAGCAATGTCGATGGGACGGTAGGCCGTCATTCGATCGTCGAGTTCCCACGAGGCGCCCATGATGCCGCCTCGATTCATTGTGCCAAAGACCAACTTGCCTTCGAGGGCACCGAGCAGCGCGAGTTCGTCGATGACGTCGGCACTGCCAAGCACACCGTCGCAACCCTCGTGACTCAGCGCGACGAGCAGGGCGTCGAGCAGTCGGCGGCGATCGGCCATCGCGAACGGATCGCTTCCCACACCCAACATTCCACGCGCCGTGTGATCGGCGGCGACGATGAAAAGTCGTCCATCGCGCAACAGGGGGCGGCGCTTGCGACGGCGAAGTAGCTCGCCGGCTTGGGCCGGATCGTCGATGCGGGCGTCTATGAGCGAACGCCACTGGGTATCGGAGATCATGATCCGAGACTTCAGCTCGCGCGAACGCGACCGGACATCAGTTCAACGAGTCGCTCGAGAGTCAATTCGTGCTTCTCGAACTCACCGAGTGACTGGCCGCGGTTGAGCAGCAAGAAACGGTCGCCGACAGGAAGCGCATGCTGCGGGTTGTGCGTAATGAGGATCACGCCGAGGCCACGTTCGGCGGCCTTGCGCACGAATCCGAGCACGAGATCGGTTTGACGAACGCCGAGGGCCGAGGTTGGCTCATCGAGAATGAGCACTTTTGCGCCGTAGTACACGGCACGGGCAATCGCCACGCTCTGGCGCTCACCGCCCGACATGGTGCCGACGGGTTGGTCGATGTCCCGCACGTCGATGCCTAGCTTCAACATCTCCGACTTCGCGGTCTCGCGCGCGAATTTGGTGTCGATTCGCTTGATCGGCCCGAAGCGTTTGACCGGCTCGGACCCCAGGAAGAAATTGCGCCAGACCGACATGAGCGGTGCGACGGCGAGGTCCTGATACACCGTTGCAATGCCGCGTGAGCGCGCCTCGCGGGGAGATTCGAAGAACACTTCCTGCCCCTCGAACACGTACTTGCCCTTGCTGGGCTTGTGCAAACCACTGATGATCTTGATGAAGGTGGACTTTCCAGCACCGTTGTCGCCGAGCACGCAAGTGACCTGGCCGGGGAATACCTTCGTCGAGACGCCCTCCAGGGCGGTGACGTTACCGAAGTACTTGCTGATGTTCTGAAGTTCGAGCAGTGGAGTCGAGGAGCTCATCGTTGTTCATTCGCTTTCTTTCGCACGTAGTTGTTGACGAGAACCGCGACCAGCAGAACCACACCGAGGAAGATGAATCGACCGTCTTGGTTCCACCGTGCGGCGGGAATGCCGTTCTTCGAGATGGCCATGATCGTGGCACCGAGGGATGCTCCAATGACCGATCCGTAACCGCCCGTCATCAGGTTTCCACCCACCACGGCAGCGATGATGTACTCGAATTCCTGACCGTCTCCTTGTTGCGCCTGGACCGAGTTCAAGCGCATGAGAATCATCGTGCCGACGAAACAACCCATCAGTGACGTGGCCATGAAGAGTGCGGTCTTCACCTTGTCGGCAGGTACTCCCACCGCCCGGGCTGCGTCTTTGTTGCCGCCGACCGCGAAGATCCAGTTGCCGTACTTGGTCTTGGTGAGAACGAAACTTCCCACGATGGTGAAGAACAACCACCAGAAGATTGACATACGGAAGACGCCATCGCTGAACAAGAGGCGTTGACCGAGCGCCACGAAACCGATGATTCCTCCGGCAACCACGAGTCGCTGACCGAGTTGATCGCTCTTGGCATCGAAGTTCCTTCGTTGCACATGGCGTGCCTCGACGAACGTGCTGGCAATGACGAGGGCTCCGGCAATCAAGAGGACACTGAAGATGCCGCCGCGGAATCGTGGTGCCGACGAGTCGGCGCGGAGCGCGAATGCAACCACGACGAATGCGAAGCCCATCAACACTCCGATATTGCGGAACCACATGGTACTGACCGTGCCTGCGATCGACCGAGCACGGTAGAAGCACACCGCTGCGGCAACACCCGATGCCGTGATCACCACGGCGCGCACTGCTTGCACGGTGGTGAGTTGCAGTACCGACACCGCGAGCGTCAAGGTCACGAGACTGATCACCGGCAGGCGCAGGATCAACCACGTGATTGAGCCACCGGAGCGACTCACTTCCTGGTTGCGCAAGTCGCGAACCGCGGTAACAATCGGGTAGAGCCCACCAGCAATGGCGAGCACCCATACCAACCAGACGGGTAACCAAGGACGAACCTCGAGACGTTCATCGCGACTGAAGACCTGACCGGCCAACGATGCAACGGCACTCCCAACGATTCCGGCCAACGCAAGGTTGCGTACCTGGCTCGGCAGCGAGCCCGTAAGCGCATCGCGAGACTCGAAGCGACTCGCCGACCAGCCGACGATGGCAACAATCATGCCAACGAGGCCGACGACACCAGCAAGTGCATTGCCTGCGACGGAGTCGGTGCGGTGCAGGATTCCGACGCCAGTAACAAGGGCAGCGAGACCAATGATCGATCCGAGGAGAGCCCCCGTGTTGCGCGCCGCTCGCCGTACCAATGACTGCTCAAGGAGACCTGCGATCAGCAAGGCACCACAGAGCAGTCCGCCGATGATGAAGGCCTGATCCCGGAAACGCCAATCTTCGAAGACGTTCTCGCCCGCGAAGACCGCTTTGAAGAATTTGAAACCCTCAGTTTCGTCGATGTCGGAAATGTTGACCTTGTCGTTCACTCGCTTGGCAAAAACGAGGTTCGCACCCTTGATGACGAAGAACGTGCCGAGCGTGACGATGAAACTCGGGAGTCCGGTTCTGTTGACGAGAAACCCGTTCCACCATCCGACGCAACCACACAGAATGAATGCAGCACCGATTGCCAGCCATAGCGGCGACCCGCTATCGGTGAAGTATTTGGCCATCAGGGCGATCGTCACGCCAGTTGCGCCAGTGATGACACCGGCAGAGAGGTCGAACTCACCGCCGATCATCAAGAGCGCAACGGCAATCGCCATGATGCCCAAAGGCGCGGCGACATCGAGAAAGTTTGCAGTGCTGCCGGCGGTGCCGAACGTGTCGCCGTTGCCCCAGAAGAATGCCCAGACGACGACTGTGCCAATGAGGGCACCGATTTCTGGGGATACAAGAAGTCGTTTTACCGGACCCCGATACGACATGCGCTCGTCGCTGCGGGTCAGCGAATCAGAACCAGAATCAGACATAAACCCGTCCCCTCGATGCGAATGTGAGCATTGCGATGTGGTGATCCTCAACGATCACCCGGATGCCGAACACCGTGCATCCGTGGCATTCAAACCCTTCGGCTGACCCACCCACCCCGAAAGGTGGGTGGGTCGAACCTGAGAGGGCAAGCGCTGACTTAGCGCGTGCCTGCCTCGACGAGCGTCTTCACGGCTGCGACGTTGTCCTTGGTGACAAAGCCAGGGCCGGTCATCACTGGCAGACCTCCACCAACGGAGTTCTGGTTCGTGATGTTCAGATAAAGGAACACGACAGGCAGGTAACCCTGCATGTACTGCTGCTGGTCGATGGTGAAGAGCGCTTCGCCGGCTTCGATCTTGTCGAAGAGCTCGGTGAAGAGGTCGAAACCACCAACGTTGATCTCGCGACCAAGCTCCTTGGCGGCGTTGGCGCCGTCAACGGCAATGACCGGACCAGTTCCGAGGAAGGAGTCGATCGAGGGATCGGCTTCCATCGCGGCTTTGATCTCAGCCTGCTGGGTGACGCGGTCGGCGTCGCCCGAGGTCGTGATCTGGATGACCTTGCCACCGAAGGTTTCGGCAGCCGAGTTGCAGCGTGTCTCGAGAGCGACGTTGCTCTGCTCCTGCTTCGCGCAGAGCATCACTTTGCCGCCTGCGGCCTTCAGACGCTCACCAGCGCCGGCTCCGGCGATGGTCTCGTCCTGACCGACGTGCGTGATTGCGCCGAGACCCTTGAAGAGGTCGCTACCCGAGTTGAGGGTGATGAGCGGAATTCCCGCATCGGTCACCTTCTTGAGTGCGCCTTCAAGAGCTGCTGGGTCAGCAAGCGACACCGCGATGCCACTGGCGCCATCGGCAATCGCCGCTTCGATCATCTGAGCCTGGTCCTGGGCGTTGTTGTTCGCACCCTGGTAGATCAGCGTGACGCCGAGAGCTGCGCCTGCAGCCTCTGCACCCTTCTGAGCAACCGACCAGAACACACCGTCGTCACCGTGGGTGATGACATAGATCTTGATGTCTTCACCGGCGGTGACAGTTGCTGTGTCTTCTGACTCTGACGCGGCCTCATCGGAGCCCGAGTCTTCTGCTGTGTCTGAGGACCCGCCACAGGCAGCGAGCGCGACAAGCGCCGTTGCACCGAGGATGAGCCCCCATGTCTTGCGGAGTTTCATTACTTTCCCCCTAGTTAGGTAGGTGCCGGCGGGTGCCGACACGGCTCATAAGGTAGCGGACACTGTGACTTCGGGCAACTCGGACCGAAATCGCTAGTGGGGCAAACGATCGACCGGTCCCGTGAGCGGGAAAGGACGGCTAGTTCAACGTGGCGAGGTAGCGGATGCTCCGCTCCACTGCTGCGCTCGCCGACACTGGGTTGCGTGGTTGGTCGCCCACGATTGCGATGTCCTGCTCGAGCACGTACCAACCCGAGTAACCCTTCGACTCCATCGCCCTCACGACGTCGGAAATGGGCACGTCGCCGTCACCGGCTGCAGAGAAGATGCCGTCTCGCGTCGCTTCGAGGAGGGTGATCTCCCCGGCAAGGAAACGCTTGGCAATCGACATCTTTGCGTCCTTGATGTGTACATGATCGACGAGCTCGAAGTGGTCGCGGGCGAACCTCGCGGGGTCCGTTCCGCCGATCATGAGATGCCCCGTGTCGAGTAGCCAGCGCACGTTGGAGCCGTCGACCACGCGTCGAACATCGTCGAACGTTTCCACGAGCGTGTTCAGGTGCGGATGCAGTACTTGCTTGATTCCATAGCCCGCACAGATCTCGTCGACTTCCTTGAATCCGTCGAACATCGATTGCCATTGTTCGGCCGAGAGCGGGAACCTCTTGCCCCAGCCTTCGTCGACGACTACCGCAGTGATGAAGAATCCTTTGCCGGTGGCACCGAGCAACGACGCAGAAAAATGGGCGGCTTTTCGCATTGCCTCTCGTTGCGAACGATCGTGCATCACGAGTGGCACGAATGCTCCGACGATCGGGAGACTGAACTCTGCCGCGGCACCGGCAACGGCTTCAGGTGTGGAGCCGAGATAGCCGACGGGACCCTGTTCGGTGCCCCGCAGACCGAGCCGCTGCATTTCCGCGAGTACCGTTCGCGAGTCAAGCTGGTAGCCCCAGTCGGGCACCTCGCACACGCCCCAAGAGATCGGGTTTCCGACGAGTCGATTGACGATAGATGTCGTGCTCATTGCATGCTCCAGTTGTGTACGTCTCTGCAATTGCCTGCCGGCAAGCGCAGATAGCAGACTAAACGACGGGATGTCGCACGCTGCAAGTGTTCGGCGAGAATCACGTGCTGTCGCTCCTCTGGTCGCCTTCGTGACTGTGGTCGTTGCCGTCGTCGCAGCGATCGGTGTCACGATCGAATTTGCACCGTCGACGCGCGCACCACTCGAGGCGGTGTTTCGGATTGAAGGGCTCGGCTGCAAGCGCAACCCCACCCGAACAGTAGGAACTGTGGTGACCCAGCCGATCGCAGACGGCGGACAACTCCTGTTGACCGTTGCTCACGGCGTGGTGGGGCAGGACGCAGTAGAACTCGTGGACGGCGAAACCCGGGTGCCGCTCCGTCTCGTCGCCGTCGACAGCGACTGGGATCTCGCCTTGTTGCACGCCAGTTCCCCGCTTCGGGGTGATGACGCAAATGTCATCGGTGCCGTCCCATTTTCGGAAGGTCGCGTCGGCAACGCCTCGTTCGTGGTGTTCGAGGGACGCTCCGAAGTGGTGTCGGAAGGACAATCCGAGCTTCGGGAAGTCGCGGTGCTGCGACCCGCATACGTCGCAAAGCGACTGCGCATTCGTACCGAAGACATCTATTTACGTGATGTGGTGACTCGCGCGGCTCGACCGGGCTTGGAGGTGCGTACGGCAACGGTCGTCGGTGATTCGGGTGGACCATTGTTCGACGCAAACGGCGAGATGGTTGGCTTGGTGTGGGGTACCAGTCGCAAGTCCGCCGGACGATCGTGGGCAACGCGCGTTCAAGCGGCTGCCTCGATGATCGACACCACGAAAGCAGCATTGATGGGCGAGAACGCCAAGTTCGAGTCGCTGCGTCTTCTAGCCTGCGCTCCGTGACGATTCGTCGATCAAGAAACGCGTACTTCGCGATCTTCTTGGTCACCGGTACGACGTTTGGCGTGGTGGGTCCGTCGTTGCCGCTACTCGCCGAGCAGGTTGGGGTCACGGTTGCAGAGGTCGGCACCGTCCTTGTTTTCTACGGCGGCGGCTACTTGGCCGGTACTCGATTGTTCGTACGCGGTTACGACCGAGGTTGGGGCAATCGTTTGATTGGAACTGCAGGACTCGTCGCCTCGTTGTGTTTTGCGAGCATCTCACTCGGGCCCACATTGACCGCGTTGTGCGCGGTATTCTTCGTGTTTGGCGCAGCGGTTTCTACGTCGGACGTCGGTTGCAACACGATGATGATGTGGGAGATGGGCGACAAGGCGGGGCCTTCGATTGCACTCATGCACGCCATGTTCGGGGTCGGTGCGATTTCGAGCCCGTTCATCGTGCGAGCTTCGGACTCCATCAACGAAGATGCCCTCCTGGCCTACTTCTTCTGTGCGGCACTCTCGGCACTCACCGCCACGTACGTGCTGACTCGGCGATCTCCCGATGACCCGCACGTCGAGGTTCGCGAATTGCACGGCGATTTGTCGAAGAAGCAGATCGCCATGATCGTGCTGTATTTCTTCAGCTACGTGGCCGTGGAGGTCGCTTTTGCAACGTGGATCTACACCTATGGCATTCGAATCGGTATGCCGAAGATCCAATCCGCCTTGTTGAACTCGCTGTTTTGGGTGGGATTCATGGTCGGACGTTTGGCGACCGTATGGCTCGCCAAGGCCAGTCGCAGCGTCCGGCCCGTTCAAATCGGCGCGATTGCGAATGTTTTCGCCTGTCTGGTGATGCTCACGAGGGTCGACGTCCTCCTGCTTCCGGTGGTGTTCGTGTACGGATTGGCGACGGCGCCACAGTTCTCCTTGATGCTCGCATTCATCGGTAGTCGCATTCCACTGTCGGGAAAGATGACGTCGCGGATCGTCGGTTCGGCTGGCTTGAGTTCAACGGTGATGCCGTGGTTGGTCGGTCAGTTGTTGGAGCGCGTCAGTCTCTGGACCTATCCAGTGGCCCTCATCTGCTGTTCGATCACGGTGTTGGTGACGGCGCAAATCATCGTGGCAAAGCTGCCCAGGCAACTCATTGCGAGCGTCTAGCTCGGCGCATTTCATCGCGCATATCGCGCATCGTTGCGGTGCGAGTCGCACCACCGTTCAGCCAGGAGACGTACTCGTCACTGCCAAAGATGCGGTATTCATCGGTGCGCACATGCGAGTGGCTCGGTTCGATGGTTTCCACCTCACCCGGCGCATTCGGGTGGAGTGCTGCGAAGTACCAGCCCGAGTGGTCGCCGGAAGCCACCGCCGAGAACATCTCCTCATAGTAACGCCGCTCAACTGCACGTGAGATAGGTCGACCGAAGTCGGTCTCCAACACTTGCTCGACGATCGGAATGTTTATTCGGCGCGCTTCTTGCACGAATTCCGCAAACTGCGGTTCGGTGACCCCTGCGAGATGGTTGTTCGGCCCGTACGCGGCGAGCGTTCGGGTCATGAGTGCGGGAATCTCGTACTCGTCCGCCAAGCGGAGGTATTCGCAACAGAACTCCGGTGCGAGTACCGCCCCCATATGTGCATCGAGATGGGTGACGTCGAAGCCGCTACTCACCGCACGCTCGAGCTGTGCGCGCATTTCCTCGGCTGCTGCGCGCGGATCGGCGTGTTTGCGCACCGATGCGACGTCACGCCACATGTAGCCCTCGTCGTCGACGAGACCGCTCGACTTGGACGAGCCGATCAGTGGCGACCAGCGGAAGTGGCGCTTCTCGGCGGTGAGTGTCAGGTGAACTCCAAGGTCGAGCGCCGTATTCTTCCGTGCCATGTCGGCTGCTTCGCTGAACCATGGACACGGCACCATCACCGAGCCACTCGTGATGGTGCCGAGAGCGGACAGTTCGTCGAATGCGATGTTGGCACCGTGGCACATTCCGATGTCATCTTGGTGGAGGACGATGCTCGAAGGTCTGTTCACTTGGCGATCCTTAGCACGAGCAACTCACGTACCGACGACTACTTCTCGGCCGGTGCGAGCCGATTCCATCACTGCGTGGCCTATGAGCGTCGAGCGTGCACTGGCCTCGGCCGTGGGAATGTCAACTTCTTCACCCGCAATGCGACGAACAAACGCTTCTGTTTGGCCCCGCACGCCCGCGAGCGTTGCATCGGGGGTCTGGCTGCCTTCCACGTCGTGCGTTCCTTGTGCATCGGCGAGGCGAGTCCGACCCGTTGGAAGCAAGTCGATGAAGATCGCCCCGTGCTCACCAAGCAGCTCAGTGCGTACGTCGTCCCCGTAACGGGCGTTGCGCGACAAGTCCACTTGCGCAACTCGTCCCGATGCGAAACCGAGTACTGCGCACAGGTTGTCGACATCACCGACCTCTGCAAGTGTCGGGTCGACCAACGGAAGATTCCACGCACGAACCGCCGCGACCGACTCACCAAAGAACCACTCGGCGAGGTCGTACTCGTGAACGCCGCAATCGATCGCCAGACCTCCACTCACCCTCGGGTCGCAGAACGACGCCGGAGGTGGATTGGCATCCCATTGCGACAGTCGTAGCCACAGTGGTCGCCCGATCCCGCCGTCATCGAGCAGCCTCTTGGCACGCGACCATGGCGGTGAGAATCGACGCCAGTGACCAATCTGCAACACACGTGCTGCGCGTACCGCGCTGTCATGCAGTTCTCGCGCGACACCGACGTCGAGTGCGAGCGGCTTTTCGCAAAGCACGTGTAGACCTGCTTGGAGGGCGTCACGCACGGTTTCGGGATGGAGAGGTGTTGGCGACACGATGATGCATGCATCAACCATTCCGAATACATCCGAGTAATTCGCGAACGTGGCGACTCCCGGAAAGAATTCGTCGGCTGCCGCCCGAGAAGTTGGCGATGGGTCCACTACTGCGACGACGTCGAGACCTGCGGCGTCGCGCAATGCGGCGGCATGGGTGCGGCCCATGCGACCCAGCCCGATAAGTGCCGTCTTGACTCGCTTGGATGCGTTCATCAAACCGACCTGCGGATTTCGTCGATCGTCACGACTCGCTGCTCGCGCGCCGAGATCTCGCAAGCAACTGCAATCTCCGTTGTATGCACCGCCGATGTTGGGGGACATGGATTGACGCCACCGTCGATCAACCATCGGACGTAGGCAGCAGTTTCGTCTCGGAAAGCATCGCGGAACCTCTCGATGAAACCACCCCAGGGTCGACCCGGGATGAGTGGTTCCTCGTCGAGTGAAAGCAACGGAGTTCGCGACGAAAGTCCGGCCGCGATGGTGTCACGCGAACCGAAGATCTCCAACCGCACGTCGTGGCCTCGTGGATCGTGTCGAGTGCCGGAGATTGCGACCTGAACGCCGTTCCTCGTGATCAAATGAATCAGCGCAACGTCGCCGTCGTCGAACTCGGCGTATTGCTCGTGTTCGCGTACACGATGGCTTGCGTACACGGATTCCGCCTCCGAGTCGGCAAACCATGTCGAGATGTCGAAGTCGTGCACATGGAGATCTCGGTAGATGCTGCCGCTACCTTCGAGAAATTCGCGCGGTGAAGGTTGGTGGTCGTGCGATACCAGGTGCATCACGTACAGAGTGCCGAGATCGCCGAGTTGGATTCGGCGTTTTGCCTCGCGCATCGCCTTGTCGAAGCGTCTCTGAAAACCGATTTGAATCTCACAACCGATGGACTCGGCCTGGGCGACGATCTGCTTCGAGTCCTGCAATTCGAGGGCGATCGGCTTCTCGCAGAAGATTCGTCGACCCTTGCCCATCGACTTGCGCAGGAGTGCGGCGTGATTCGCCGTGGCGGTGGTGATCATAACCGAATCGAACTTGAGTGGATCGACCGAGTCGAACGGGGCGGCTTCGACACCGAGTGATTCGGCGAGCCGTGCGGCACGATTGCCGTTGCGATTGGCAACCACCACTCGCTTCACTTGCGGGTGAGTGATGAGGTCTTCGACTCGAATCTGACCCATGCGGCCCGCACCGTAGACGAGTATTTCCACAAAGAGAACCTAATTCGGGTCGCGACCTACTATCAACGTGATGCGCGGCTCGGTCGTCACCGTCGGACGAGTAAGCATCGATCTGTACGCACGCGAGGCGGGTGCCGCGTTCCGGGACGATCAGACCTTTTCCAAGAGCGTTGGCGGGAGCCCAACCAACGTTGCCGTCGCTGCGGCTCGATTGGGACACCACGCCACCCTCGTCACGAAAGTGGGAGGCGATGAGCTGGGCGATTACGTGGTCGAACGTTTGCGCGGTTGGGGAGTGGACACCACTCATATCGGGGTCGCGCGAGGCAATCTCACGCCGGTGGTCTTGGCCGCGCTCGACCCGCCAGAGGAGCCGAAACTGATTTTCCATCGTCAGCCCGATGCACCGGACACCACGCTCGTTGCCACGGATCTGGCGGACGATCTCCTTCTCTCATGTGACGTGTTCTGGATGAGCGGCTGTGCACTGTCGCGCGGGTCGACTGCCATCGCTTCAATGGAATGGTTGCGACGACGAAATCGACGTCAGCACACCGTGCTTGATCTCGACTACCGCCCGTCGTTCTGGGGTTCGGTGGACGATGCACATCGTGCGGCACAAGCAGCGATCGATTACTGCAGTGTGGTGGTTGGCAATCGCACCGAGTGCGAGATGGCGCTCGGCACGGGTGAGCCCCAAGCGGCGGTCGATATGTTGCTTGAGCGTGGCGTGACCCTGGCGATCGTGAAGATGGGCGCCGCGGGTGTCCTCCTTGCGACTGTGAACGAACGGGTGACGGTAGCGCCATTGCGAATCACATTGGTGTGTGGCCTGGGTTCTGGCGACGCCTTCGGCGGCGCACTCATCCACGGGTTGGTGAACGGATGGAACGTGCGCACCATCGGCGAGCACGCGAACGCCGCTGGCGCCTACGTCGCCACACAACTGACCTGTGCGGATGCCATGCCGAACATCGAGCAGTTGACTTCATTCATGAACGATCCGGTACATCGCTCGTGAACGAAACTGCGATCTCCGACGGAACGTGGGCCCGACTGCTGCGGGAGCGCGCCGAGCAACCTTGGGCGTTCGTGGAAGCACTCGTCGGACGACGCCGTCGACCATTGATGGGCCCGGATCGCCGATTGCTCATCGTTGCAGCCGACCACACCGCTCGCGCGATCGTTGCCGCGGGTAACGAGCCTTTCGCAATCGCCAATCGCCGCGATCTCCTCGAGCGCCTCGTGCGAATACTTCGACACCAGCGCGTCGACGGTGTGCTCGCGAGCGCCGACATCCTCGAGGAGCTTGCGTGGCTGGGTGCGCTGGAAGAGAAACTCGTCTTCGGCACGATGAATCGAGGCGGCTACCTCGGGTCTGCCTGGGGACTGGACGATCGCATGACGGCGTACGACGCTGAGCATGTTGCGAGTCTGGGTCTCGATGGCGGGAAGGTCCTGCTACGAATCGAGCACACCGACCGCGGTGTGGCCAAAACTCTCGAGGATGTGGTGGCGCAGATGCGACTGCTCGAAGAGCGTGGCCTCGTGTGCATTGTCGAGCCATTGCCGTACGTCATCGACTCCACGGGATTTCCTGCGCTCGACAAGAGCACGGACCGCCTTGACAAGATCGTCTCGATCGCCGCTGGCCTCGGTGCCAACTCAATGTTGACCTGGCTGAAGCTTCCGGCATGGACCAGCGTGACGACGCTCGGTCGTGCCACGACCATGCCGATTCTCCTGTTGGGTGGCGATCCGGGAGCCGATCTTGACGCCACATTGAGGGAGTGGGAACGATCGTTGCAAGTTCCGAATGTGATCGGGCTCATTGCTGGAAGGCCGCTGCTTTTCCCGCACGGTACTTCGGTTGAGGAAATCACCAGTCGGGCAGTGCAACTTGTGCATAAGGTTTAGCCGTGAGTTGGTATCTACCAAAGGGATCGTTGGTCAGCGCCGAGCAACCGGTGTCGCTCACCGTTGAGCGCGCCGGCTGGAACTATTGCGGACTGGACGTACACGACCTGGCGCGTGTGCGCAACGTCGAGTTTGCGTTCGAGGATCGAGAAGCCGTCATCGTTCCGCTCTCGACGCACGCGTTGAAGGCAACGGTGAACGGAACGACGTTCCCCATGGCGGGTCGCCCAGGAGTTTTTGCCGCCGTCGCCGACTGGCTGTACGTGCCCATTGGAGCAACGGTAAGTGTGACGGGTGAGCCTGGCGAGTTCGCGGTGTGTACCGCAAAGGCGGAGCGTGAGTTTCCCGTTCATCATGGACGTGCAGCAACGGTGCCGGTCGAACCGCGCGGAGCAGGTTTTGCCACTCGCCAGGTGAACAACATCGCGACTCCGGATTCGTTTCGCAACGCCCATCGCATTCTGGTGTGCGAAGTGCTTACTCCGGGAGGAAACTGGTCGTCGTGGCCGCCACATCGTCACGATGGAGTGGCGGGTTGTCCATACATGAACGAGGAGATCTATTACTTCCGACTCGGCAAGCAGCTATCCGATCACGGCGACGCGGAAGCCACCGGATATTTTCATGCCTACACCGTTGACGGAGCGGTGAACGACACGATCACCCTTCGTGACGGTGACGTCTACATCCTCCCCTCGGGATACCACGGACCTTCCATCGCAGCACCGGAGTATCCGATGTATTTTCTGAACGTGTTGGCTGGTCCGGCCGAGGATCGCACGATGGCGTTCTGCGACGACCCCAGCCACCACTGGATTCGCGACTCGTGGAAGTCGCAGCAGATCGATCCGCGCGTGCCGATGACGTCGGCACATGGCAGAGTGGTGAGATGACACGTAAACGAATCGGAATCGCCGTACTCGGTCTCGGGTGGATGGGCCAAGCACACAGTCGTTCCGCGATGCGGATTCCCTCGCTCTTCCCGGAGTGCGAGTTCACACCGGAGTTGGTCGTATGTGCCGACACGGACGAGGGCCGCCGCACCCGTGCAGTTCGCGACTTCGGTTTCAAGCGTGCCGTCGCCGACTTCAATGAAGCCGTCACTTCGTCCGATGTGGATGCCGTTTGGGTCACCGCACCGAACATGTTGCATCTACCGATGATCGAGGCGGCCTCGCGTGCCGGTAAGTCGATCTTCAGCGAAAAGCCGATCGGCGGAAAACCCGAGCAAACGGTGGCTGCATGTCGGATGGCAACCGAGCATCGAATCGCAACCGGAGTCGGTTACAACTACGTCTGGGCCCCACTCGTCATTCATGCGCGCAGCCTGATCGAGTCGGGCGCGATCGGAAAGGTAACCCACTATCGCGGTCGGTTCCTCAGCATGTACGGCAGTGACGAACTGGGACTCCTCACGTGGAGATTCAAGTTCGCCGACTCCGGCTACGGCGTCACGAGCGACATTCTCAGCCACTCGGTATCAATGGCGCACTACCTCATTGGTGGTATCACCGAAGTGGTGGGCATGAAACACAACACGATCACGCACCGTCCACTTCCTACTGGTGTGGCCAGTCATTACGGTCGCGGAAAGCCGGAGGATCCGAAAGGCGAAGTCGAGAACGAGGACTTTGCATCCATGCTGTGCCGATTCGAGAACAGTGCAACCGGAACTTTCGAGACGAGTCGCTCGACGGTCGGACCCGAAAGTCAGAATGCGTTCGAGGTGTATGGCACCGAAGGTGCGTTGGCGTGGAACCTCGAGAAATTGAACGAATTGCAGTACTACCGACGTGACAGCGGACCGAACACTGGCTACACGACGATCTATGGCGGTGATCGATTCCCCTTCCATGGTGCTTTCGCGCCGGGCCAAGCGAACGCCATCGGATTCGAGGATCTCGTTGCGATCGAGGACTATCAGTTCATGACGTCGCTGGTGAAGGGAACTCGATTCACGCCCGGGTTCGCTGAGGCCGTCGACGTTGTGAGCGTGCAACAAGCGCTCATCAACTCGTGGACCTCACGAACATGGGAACCGGTAGTCGACCTCACGAAGTAGGTGTACGTCAGCGCCACATTCAGTGGTGGCACGATTTTGGTGGCGACGGCCAGCCGAATTTTCGCCTACGTTGCGGTCGCAAGGAGGACGTCGGCGAATGCCCGCAGGGTGGGGAATTCCCAATGCGGGGTCACCGGGGCGGCAGCGGGTGTCGCACCAGCCGTCGGTGCGTCGGCTACTGAGCGAGACGCTGCCGCGCGTTTGGCTCCGTAGCGATTGATCCACACCGTCTTGAGTCCCACCGATTGTGCGGGAACATGGTCGTGAAACAGGCTTTGTGCAACATGGAGATGTTGCTCGGGGCCGACACCCATCGCACGCGCCCGTTCGAGCAAAACGTGGAAGTTGCGCACATCCGGCTTGTACGAGCCAATGTCTTGGGCGGTAAGAATTGCGTCGAAGGTGACGCCAAGTCGGGCATTTGACCCGGCGAAACTTGCGTTGTCGACGTTGGAGAGAATCACCAACTTGCACTGACCTTGCAGATCGAGCAGGGCTTGGTGGCTGTCGGGAAACGCCGGCCACGTTGGCACCGAGGAGGCGAACGTGTGGGCGTCACGCTCACATT
>Ga0194130_10002524_pt1 | contig 26392 bp, 16 predicted proteins | sample TA2KigsurfametaG_FD_160084 | JGI IMG/M metagenome (GOLD analysis project Ga0194130, IMG submission 160084) | Freshwater microbial communities from Lake Tanganyika, Tanzania - TA2015050 Kigoma 12 surface | ecosystem: Environmental > Aquatic > Freshwater > Lake | place: Tanzania: Lake Tanganyika... | reverse complement strand
CCTCGCGCACGATGGATGATTCAGCCAACGGGTCCAATCGCAACCCCAGGGTTGCATCATGGACCATTTCTGACTCCAACATGCTTTCCATCGTTTGGCGGACACGGTCGATAGGGATCGCGAGTCCCACATTCTGCTCACCATTGATCACCGCTGCCACGACCCCGATCACTCGGCCTTCCATGTTGACGAGTGGTCCTCCGGAATTGCCGCGGTTACTCGCTGCATCAAATTGGATCAGCCGATCGCGTCGATCATTCACGTAATTGCTCATGATCATTGCATTAGGACCACCCTCGAGAACATTGTTGGCACTGACAATACCCGCCGTGAATACGATCCCTCGTCCCCCGGGGTTGCCTGCGACAACCACCGACTCCCCATGCATCAAATCATGGCTTCGACCGATAGGTACCGTCGCTAGGTTGGTAGGCGGGTTGACTAAGCGAATGATCGCGATGTCGGCCTCCGGCATTCGGCTAACGACGCGAAATTGCAAAGGTTTAGCCCCCTGCATGAGCGCGAATCCCTCAGTTTTCGGGAGCACATGGTTATTGGTGAGAACATATCCATCGGGATGTATCACAGTACCGCTACCAGAAAAAATCTGGTTTTCAACGGGTGTAAATAGCGCAACGACCGCTGGCTCAATCTTTTGAATCACTCGGACTAAAGGGGTGTAACGGGGCGAGTCGATAGGCGGATCCACCACTCCCCACGAAGGGGACATCCATGCGAAACCAAACCCGAAAAAAAACCATTCAATGACCAGCACATATAGGCCAATCGACGAACAAGGTACAGGCAGACGCACGGAAGCGGTTGCACCAAAAAGATCATCACGAACGTTCATAGAAACTTCCGATTGCGTGTCAAAAAATTCAAAGTGCGTATTCAAGCTTATCCATCAAGAACCCAGCGACAAAACCCTTTTTGCCGATCCTATGCTCCATCAACTTGCTCGCGGAACTCATCGCCTTGATTTTGCGTGAGCCTCATGCTGGCGTTTGGAAAGTTGATGTCGCTGAAGCTTCCACGCAATCCAGCCGATGATCGCAAATCCAGCCAGCGTCGTTACAATCGTCGACCAACTGGTAGTCGCCCGCGGATTCGAGTTGGTCGCATCAAGAGGTTTGCCCAACTCGATTCGGTCGACCACAACCATGGGTCCTTGCTGAAACTGGGTGTCATTGGTTGCAATACTGACTTGTGTGGTCTTGTACTTCCACATCCGATAGAACCATCCTTCAACGTCGGTGCGCATCCGTGGGTACCACGACTGCGAACTGCTTGGATCGGCGTCTCCCGAGTCGACGAGCAACCATGAGGGAACAGTTGCTGCGACCAAGGTGATTGGAAACTCGCGTTGGAACACCACAGGTTCGTTTCCCTCACCATAATTGATCTCGATTTTGTTGCGACCGATATCAGCGAGTCCGTCGATTTGAAAATAGTGCGTACTCCCCAGGATAGGCTGCCACCTTGGGTCGTCGACTTCGATGCGTTGGACCCGTCGAACTTGTACGGTTGCTTGAGTCCGCAGTCCGACGGAATGCAAAGCTTCAGTAGGAACCCCTCGCCGCTTTTTTGTTCCTTCGGCCCTTCGAATCAACGGCATCATAGCAAGTTGTTCCGAGGGATTCGCTGAGGAGACTTCATCCAACGCTTTATTCGGTGCCTCCAAACCACTGGGAGAGACTTCCGTTGGCTTTGAGACCTGTGAAGGAACTCGAGAAGCGGCGATCATCGTATAAAACGCTTTGGATTCTTTGCTCGTCATCGATTGCCCTTGAAGCGACTCGAGTCGATCAAGCCACGACAGGTCCCAGCCTCGCTGAAGCAGCATTTGCCAACCCAGCGGTAATCGTTGGTCCCTTCCATTCCCTTGTACCGCCGATGATCCACCTAGGCTTCCAGATTCCTTGACCGAGAAGTCATGGAAGGCAACAGACTCGGATTCGCACCACCGAAGTCCCGAGCAGAGCATTGTATGTGGTGCATTCGCTGGCAAGTCTACGACCGGCGTGAGGAGCAGCCCGATCAACTCGCAAGGCTGACCGATAGCGTTCGATTGGAGCCAGTAACTGGGAACCTCTTTGGTGATCGCAATCGTCGTACTCCCTTCAGATACATCATTTGCCGCCATTGCTGCATCGAATTGGCTTGGAGGTGACAGTACAGTAACCGCATAGAGCTGCTTCCACTCAAGTCCTGGAAACGGGGGCTGTTCTATTGGAACAGGAACTACGCTCCGGACAATTCCTTGGATCCGGCGGAGTCGTTTTTGCGGATGCGATGGCTGATGATCCGATGGCTCCATGGGGGGCAAAGAAACGGGACCTCGCTGGGTAAGGATTTCAATTTCCTCTTGAAATCTCTCTAGACCTAGGAGGATTCCAATCGTGTTTTCGGATACTGCATAGTCTCGCACCCTCGACAAATCCGTTGCATCGCTCGATCGCGACATCGCCACAATCGTATCGAGACGACTCCCGAGCTTTTCCACGATAAGTTGTTTAGGCCCCTCGTAGTCGATCGGTGGTTGCCACGAGCCAGAGGTCGGACTTGCGATAGCCTTCGCAATCGACTGCTGCAGGGAAGAAAGGGTCGGCGCGGGAGTCCCGGCCAACATCGGCGAACGAAGATCTGCGGCGACGATCACCGGAGCGATTTCGCCACCTCGAGCGGACGCATAGGCGCGTCGTTTCGTGAGAAGGCCGGTTACCGTGACCGGCGTATCTTTGGCCATCAATGTATGCGGACTATGAATTGCGTCTGGAACATGGACGACCACAGGTTGGTTACTCAAATCATCCGGTTGAAGCCAAACAACCCCGTAGGTTATCTCCTGCCCACCTGACACCCCAACTTCAGCCTCGCGATCAACAAGTTTGATGGTGCCAGAGATCCGTACCCCTTTTCCTCGGAGCTCGTCGGTTAATGAAACAAGCTGAGGAATCGAAGTGCTAGGAACCATTTCCGGTAGGATCCAACCAGCCTTGATCGCCTCGTGTAACGCCACCGCGCGTTGCGTCGTTCGTGTAAGTGGCCAACGCTCATTCGACTTCCACGGTGTATTATCGCTAAACGTATACAGTAACCGCCTATCCAAGGCGAGTTGAAAGGCCCGCTGGAAACGCGACATCGAATCGGCTGTCGGCGCTGCCATACTCGAAGCTCCCCCATCGCCTGAGGCTCCCGAGCCGTTGGAATCATCTCTAAGTTCACCCCAACGCTCGAAAGTTCGAGAGAGCTCCACCAAGATGCCGTGTTCCAGCGACTTTGAATCCGAGAGTTCGATCCATCGAGTCAGCTTGGATTGTGCTGATTGGAACCATTCCGCACCGACATCTCCATGTACGGTATCGAGTTGACTTTTGGAATCGCCAGCTCCAGCTTCTAGACTGGATGTCGATGAACTCTTTACTTTTGCGCTTGCACCAAATTCCGATCGGCAGAGCTGGAACAAAAGTCCTGAAGAGGAAGACACAAGAAGGCTCTCGAGGATTTCCGATTGAAGTTGGATCGCTGGATCACCATGAAAAAGGAATAGGTCCTGCAACTGCTCATCCGTAGGACCATCTCCAAAATGCTCGACAGAGTTTTCGAGCTCACCGCTATTCTCATTCGCTTTGATGTTGGGGTTTGAGCTTTTCCCATTGGCCAACTTCCAAATGGAAAGCATCTCTGGTGGGCCACTCGCCGATGGGCGACCTGAGTCCGCCACACCGTTTGCAATCGATCCCGTACTCGATTGGGTCAGCGGGGATGCTATGGTCTCGTTGGGAAGCAATCCGACAGCCCCCGCGACTTTTGCAACTCGGCGAGGGTCGGACACTTGCTGGATCATCATCAAAGTCAATACCAGCAGAATGACGAGGGAGATTAAACGCCTCGGGCCATGCGACGATTGCTTTGCCGATTCGTGGTTGCGTCGTTGTCCCTCGATGGAATACCAGCGTTCGCGTCGTCTTGGGGCCATGATCGGTTACCTGCCAAAAGGTGAGGGGCCACGGTAGGGATGTTAAATGGTAGGGATGTAAAATGGTAGGGATGTTAAACTGGGGGGGCGACCTAAAAAATCGAGCGATCGGTAGTCCCATCTCTCAAAACGTTGGGAGACGGAAATGCGGGTGGAGACTACACGGAGACGAATCGAGACCGCTATAATGGGCCTTTGGCTGCTCACTCGGTTCTAAAATGCCGTATGATCATCTCACCCATTTTATACGCGTCAGGCCGGCTGAAGAGCCGACAGCTTGAAGAATAGCATGATTGACGCAAGACTCCTCGGCGACGAATGTACCCACCGCTATGAATCGGACACGGTTTTTTCTTCCTGCGATCTATAAACTGACCCCAATAGCCGTCGGACTTTTGTGCTCGCCAGCGTCTTGGAACGCACCTGCGCAGGCCGAGGAACCCGCTGCAAAGTTTTTGGAACGGCTCAAGGACGAAGGGCATTATGATCAAGCCCTTAAGTACTTGGATTTGGGTGCGCAACGGAGCCGAATCCCAGAGTCGATGAAGGCCGACCTGGGGTTGGAACGTATCCTGATCCTCCAACTGTCTCTCGACAATGTTAGGACGGCAAAGGAAGGCGAGGAGCGACTGGCGGCGATCGAGCAAGGCTTCAAGGATTTTCTCAATGCCTCGTCGCAGCACCCTCGACGTGGCGAGACGATGCTGAAGCTCGCGGACATGTACCTAGCTCGGGGCACCAAGTTACTAACCGAAGCGGATACCGAGAGCAGGAAAGAAGGTGGTCAGGCTAAAAGCACCGAGCTGCGAGAAAAAGCGCGAGTTGCTCTGCAGCAAGCTTATGAATCCTTTGGTGGTGCTGTTGAATGGCTTCGCCCCGTACTCGAATCGATGCAAGGTGCCAATGTTAAACCGAATGAGACAGAGAAGCTCGCCCTGAGGGAAAAACTCCGCACGGAATACCGACAAGGGGAGATCTTGCAAGCGATCACCAAGCGATATTTAGCGGAAACCTACCCACCGAAATCCCCAGAGTGGACACAGAATCTGGAGGAGGCGGGTAAGAAACTGGATCAGATTGCCGAGAAGAGTTCCAAGCAGCCGGGCGCCAAGTACTTGAGCTTGCTCAATCGAGGGCAGATCCAAGGGCTCCTCGGTCAGATCGACGCGGCGCGTGAAACCTACAACCGCGTTGCCGAAAATGACGAGCCGGGGATTTTTAGAACTTGGCGTGTTCAAGCCATTGCTGGGATTGTGCGATTGGACAGTTCACCAGCATCCAAGAAATATGAGGCTGCCGTTGCACGCGGCGAAGAGCAACTGCGCATGGGAGATTTGCGCGAAAAGGATCGTTCAGAGTGGCTCGACCTGCAGTTGGCGATCGCCGAAGCTCGCATTGCTTGGATGAACTCTTTAGACCAAAAGGCGGAAGAGGGAAAATTCCGCAATATTCGCCGTGAAGCCCGCGAGACCTTGCAACTGGTCGCCAAAAAATCAGGGCCGACTCAAGCCAAAGCCAGAGACTTGCTCAAGGATCTAGGGATTGAAACCAAGGCACCCGACGACAGTAAACCACCTGAGGTGAAAACCTTCGAAGAAGCGATGAAAGCTGCACGGAGCAGGTTGGATCGCGCGGACGAAGGGGATGCGACCATCAAAATCCTCGAACGGCAACTGACAAGTGCCAGCGGAGATGAGAAAGCTGCGATCGAAGAACAAATCGAGACCGTCCGTGAAGAAGCTGCGAGGGATCGTCGCCAAGCCGTCGCGCTGAATAACACTGCACTCTCGCTGTTCGACGAAAAAGACTCTCGCGATGATTTGTTGCAAACGCGGTTCCTACAAGCTTACTTGCTCTGGCATCTTGAAGATTATTGGGAATCGTTTGCGATCGCCGATGTCATCCTGAGAACCAATAAAGGAACCGAGACGGCTCAAAAGGCGAGTTCATTAGCCTTGAGCAGCTTAGGCCAACTGATCGACCATGCCCCGAGCGAGAGACAAGCGACATTGACTGCAACGCTTGAAAAGCTCGCGAAATACCTCCTCGATACTGCTCCTGGTACTCCGGAAAGTGATCAAGCGGTCGATATCCTGGTAAGCTTGGCCCTTCGCGAGAAGAAATGGGACGAAGCCGAACGTTACTTGAGAATGAAAGGGACTCCGGGAGGGGACAAGGCTTTTTTATTGGGGCGTGTCTTCTGGGCTCAGTACCGACAGAATATTTATGCGCATCGCCAAGCGGGTACGCAACCGACTGCGGATGATGATGCAATTCGTCAGCGCAGTGAAAAACTCCTCGCCGATGCCTGGAACACTCTGTTACCCGAACAGATAGCAACATGGTCGCTGGAAGGCACCAACGATTTAACCTCGCTTTACCTTCAAGGCGGACGTTTGGATGAAGCGGTTGCGTCCCTCAACGACCCAAATAAGGGAGCGGTCAAACAAGCTGAATCACTAGCGGAGAGCCTTGAACCCGCCGTGTTGCTCGATACCTACCGACTCACATTGCAGTCGATGGTTCAATCCGCCGGCCAAGGACGAGGAGAGCTTTCCGAGGAACAAGTCGCCAACGCGATTGGGAAGATGAAAGAACTCGGCGATCGAGCCGGTGACGACACGATGCTGACACGATGCCTGCAGAACTTGGCCGCCGAACTGCAAGGTCAACTCGAAGCGAACAAAAACGTAGAGCAACAAGCCAAACTGGCGACGTCGTTCAAAGTCGTGATCGACCAACTGATCAACGTCAGCAACGATCCCGGCATGATCGAGTCAGGTGGGGCGGCAATGCTGCTGCTGGCCAGCAATCTCGAAAAGATTCCTTCGATGTCAGCCAAGGTTCCCTCGCTGATGGAGTCGGCAGAAAAAGCGTTTTCCAAACTGAAAGGGATGTCGGATGCGGATCTCGAAAAGATCAAGCGAAAACCAGAGGAAATCCTACTCAAGCTGGCGCTTGCGAAACGAGGCGCCAAAAAACACGAAGAAGCAAACGGACTCTTTATCGAAGCCTTGAAAAAGAATGCGAACAACATCACGATCCAAATCGAGGCCGCCCGAAACCTCCAACAATGGGCAGGGGCGAAGGATAGCGAGAAATTGAAACAAGCGATGTTAGGAGCAGAACCACTTCCCAACAAGAAGAAACTGATTTGGGGTTGGGGCCAAATCGCACAGACCACTTCCAAGTACCCCAATTTCCAAAAAGAGTTCTTCGACGCGAGATTGAATGTTGCCCGCTGCCGATCCATGCTGGGCGACAATCAATCGGAAGAGGCGGAAAAGCAAAAACTTTATGATGTTGCGATCAACGATATCAACACAACCGCTGTCCGATTCCCCGAACTCGGTGGCCCGGAAACGTTCAAGGAGTTTGATAAACTCATGCGTGAGATCCAGCAAAAGGCGAAAAAACCGGTTACTGGCATCCCACCTGTTGCCGCAGGCGGAGCCAAGCCCGATGCGAATGAACCGGCGAGTTCAGTCGACAAGAAATAAGCTTGCGAGAACCTGACTATTCCCGTCTCTTGTAATCCAGAATTGGACTCAGAGACACGGCCTCGCATGGCACCCATTGCACTCCTCACTTGATCCCACAAAATTACGGTCCGATTCGTTCCTTAAAATGCATTGCTCCTCCCAAATGGCTACCCTTTTTCACAACGACATGACCCATCGCATCGCTATTCATCGATCGAGCCTAATCCGCACACTCTCCAATGCTTGGTTCGCTTCGTTCGCAACCGCACTCGTTGGCATCGCACTATGTAGCGTTATGCCAGAACAAGCGGTTGCGCAAGATCGCGATCGAGTCTTTCCAATCAAGGGCGCGGCTGTAACTGGAAAAATCGTCGAACGCACTAGAGACAAAGTGGTTATCGAGGTCCGAGGAACTAACCAGAACTTTCCCTCCAACGAAGTACAGCGTGTCCTTTTTGATGGAGAACCGCAAGCGTTCTCGCGAACCAAGGATTTGGTCGCTCAGGGACAAGTCGACCAAGCGGTTGAAGAGTTTAAAAAGATTGATGCCGGTTCACTGAAATCGGATGACATGAAAATAGAGTACCAGTTTTACCGGGGCTATCTCGCGGGACTGATGGCGTTGCGAGGAAAAGGGGATCCAGCAAATGCACTGAAATTGCTGACCACATGGGTCAAAGATGATGCACAGTCCCACCACTTTTACGATGCAGCAGAAGCCATGGGGGACCTAGCCCTCGCCACCGGAGCAGCCGACCAAGCCACTAAGTATTACGGCGGATTGGCTAATGCGTCTTTTCCTGAGCTCAAAGCCAAAGGCAACTTCCTCCAGGGACGAGCCTTGATGTCACAAAAGCAAAATGCCGAGGCCAAAGCCAAATTCAATGCGGTACTCGAAGCGAAACTTTCCGATCCTTTATCCCTCAAGTACCAGAAACTAGCTCGTATAGGTGTCATTCGTTGCGATGCACAGGAGGGGAAAGGGGACCAAGCGATCTCCGAGCTCGAAAAAATGGTGGACGAAGGGGATTCCACCGACTCCGAATTGTACGCTGAACTTTTCAATACCCTCGGTGCTTTGTTTGAAGCTGCCGGACGGAACGATGAGGCATTGCTTTCTTATCTGAAAACCGACTTGCTCTACGGAATGCAGAGCGACTCGCACGCTGAGGCGCTCTACCGATTGTCCCAACTTTGGCCGAAAACAGGAGACGCAGGAAAAGGCGCCGATGCCAAACAACGGCTCGCCAAACTTTACCCGACCAGTCCATGGGTCAAGAAGTAACGGCGATCCGTTGATCCGGGCAATCAGCAGTCGGGGCAACGGGAGTACTGGGCAACGGAACGATTCGGGGAGACAGTCGTCCAGCCGGAATATCACATCCCCAACTCGAAAAGAGTTGAACGCATTTTTCGTGCCCTGCATCCCTCGGCGTGCTCGGTAGGTTAAACTATGGGCCGAGGTGGGTACGTTCGTTTCCGATTCCGAGCAGCCACAACGTCGTCAAGTTCCGATACGCCTCATTCGATTTGGAACTGTACAGACGGCAAACGCACAAACCGTTCAGGCACTGGAGGATTGAGCCAGTGCTTACGACCTTATTCTCTCACTTATCATCACTAGTTCTGGAGTAGCTATGGTTTCCCGCTGTCGCTCAATGCAACACGCCTTGCTCGAAAACCTACGACCGATTCTATCGATAGGGGTAATCGCCCTTACGATGACCGGGCCGGCGTTCGCTCAAGATGCAGCAGCTGCAACACCTGCCAGCGAAAACATGTTGGTCAAGACATGGAACGCGTTGGGAACGATGTACGCCATCACGTTCTTGATCATGTCGATCATCTTGGTAGCATTGGTGGTACGGGCGATCCTAGCCGTGCAGAAGAACAACTTTATCCCCGACGATTTGATTGCCGGCGTTGAAACCAGTTTGGCCGAAAACAATCCCGAAGCAGCGGTCGAATTGGTTCGCTCTGACGAAAGCTTCCTAGGCGTTCTGGTATCTGCTGGTCTCGAGAAAATCTCCAAAGGGAAAGAAGCTGTCTTAGAAGCGATGCAGATCGCGGGAGACTCCGAAACCATGCGAGTGGAGCACCTGCTCAGCTACATCGCCTTGATCGGTAACATCGCCCCAATGGTCGGCCTGCTCGGGACCGTTCAAGGGATGGTGGCATCCTTCGGCACGATCGCCAGCAGCCCACAAACACCAAAACCAAATGAATTGGCTTCCGGTATCGAACAGGCTCTCTATACGACCTTGGTTGGTCTTTACTTGGCGATCCCAGCGATCGCAATATATAACATTCTCCGGAACCGTGTTCAGCGCATGATCATGTCTGCAGGCACCCAGTCTGAAGAAATGATCGAAAAGTTCCAGGCTCTCAATAAGTAATCCAACCACTGAGGGTACGCGGGTAATACCTGCCGATTGAGCCATGGCGATCAAACAAAATTTCGATACTAAAGTCGCTGAAGGGGATATGACGGCGATGATCGACATGGTTTTCCAATTGATCATCTTCTTCATGGTGCTGATCAATTTTTCCCAGGAAGATCAAAACGAGAAGATCAAACTCCCCGCTAGCGAATTGGCGAAGCCAGCCGAAGCACCACTCGAGCATCCTGTCGTATTGAATCTCGATTTCAGTGGCAGCGTTTACATGGGTGCCGACGTGGCGACTGTCGCTAGCCTTCGCCCACTTTTGCAAGTCGAAGCGGACGCTCTGAAGGCAAAAGGTCTGGGTGCCAAGGATGCGAATGTCATCATCCGCGCTCACCAAAGAACGGCCGGCGGGTTGGTCCAGGAACTGATCAAGAAATGCCAAGAGGTCGGTTTCGAAAAGTTCGCGCTGCGAGCCCAAGAAGAAAGGCCGTAGTCTAATCGGGCTCCACCAATCAATCGCCCGGATTGCATTCGAGCAAACAGCAATTCAATGAAGTAGGTAAAGAGCTAAACACCATGGCGATGAAATTCAAATCCCGAAGCAGCGAAAAGGTCGAGATGCAACTGACATCGATGATCGATGTCATTTTCTTGCTCCTCATCTTCTTCGTGATGACATTCCGCATCTCGGCGCAGGAAGGGGATTTCAACGTCAAAATGCCCATCGGCGGGGGGCAAGGTACTGCCGACACGACCGATATCCCGATCAAGTTGCGGCTGCGAGCGAATACCGATGGCGAACTGGTCGATATCGTCGTTGACGATAGCCGATCGTTCGGGAATGATTTCGGCAAACTCCGGGAATTTATACTGCAACTCACCGGTGGCAACGCCCCTCCCAAACCAGAAGATGGCCCTGAAGTCGAGATCGATCTCGATTACAACCTTCGCTATGAGTTTGTGATCGGCGCGATCACCGCAGTGACAGGGCGACGGCAAGGGGACAAGATCGAACGCTTGGTAGAACGGATTAAGTTCGCGGCGCCTCGCAAACCACAGTAGCTCTCCCTCTAAGCCAACTCAGGAAGCACCGTTCCACTCCACCTGATGCGGTGCAACTCATCCCACACTGCCACTTCCAATTGATTTTGGTCGGCTTCGAGTCGCCCATGAAAGCGAAAACACCCCGTCGATCTGACGGGGTGTTTCTTTTTCGTGAGAACCAATCCTTCGGCGTTCTAGGAACTAGAACGTGAAGAGAGCATCGCCACCGAATGCAGCTTGGCTCGAGGCATTATCCTCGTTGAAACCGTATCGGTCTCTATCCCAAACCCAGCGAACTTCTGGACGGAACAGAAGGTTCGAAGAAGCTCGGTAGTTAACGCCGGTGGTGAAGTTGTAGTTGTTATCGTTGTTCACGTTGTTGAACGCCGAACCACTGAAATTGAACCACTCGAAGCGTTGTCCGAGGGACCAACGATCGTTGACCTTGTAGATCAAGTAGTTGATGTTACCGAACGTGTTACGAACGGTATTGCCAGTATTGTTCTGGGTGTACAGAACGTCGGTTTGTCCGATGTAGGTCAGGTTACCGATCAAAATACCACTTTGGATTCCACCACGCTCGTTAGGGTAAATAGCCTTGCTCTCGCCGAATCGGCCTAGAACAGTGCTATAAACGATTGACCATGTATCGTTGACTTTGGTCTTGAAACCACCCATGTATGCATCACCGTTGTCACGGAATGCACTGTCCCAACCGGTAACATAACCGTTGAATAGTTGGGTATCGTCACTTACCTTGTACGTGGTCAACGCACCGGTATGGGTGAATGGCTCAGCGTTGTAGAACGTGAATTGTCGGCTGTAGAAGAAGTTACCGGTAGCAGCAACAACTTCGTTCCCAACGATCGTGAAGAAACGTCCAACCTTGACGCTCAAGTCGCCTATGGCTGCTTCACCGTACAATTGAGGCATTGCACTACCATAACCGAGGTTGTTCGGTCCGTTCCACCAACGGTTATCGAAGTCAGGAACAGTAACACCGAAAGCTTGTGTGTCTGGAGCGTCGGTACCATACAGGTAGTCTATGCGTCCACCCAAACCGAATCCATCGCTTCCGTTTGCAACTCGCTCAGCATAGAACCATTGCTGCTGCAATTGAACTGTTTTGGGAGCGTAGTTATTGAAACTGTAGAAGTTTGCTCGGGAGAAATATCCCAAGTCGGACCAGCCGCCGATGTTGAAGCCAGCAACAGGTTCGCTGCAAAGCTTCCAAGGATCGTTCAGCGATCGGCCAGTCCCGATTAATCCCAGGCCAAAGAGGCCGGAAGAACCGCAACCAAACGAGTCGCAGCCGTTGCTGTCGCAACCGCTACCTAGATCGCACGGCGCAGATCCTTTATCGCAGTTTGCAGAAGCAGTGGTTACTGCTTGAGTTGGAGCAGCAGCAGCAGGAGCCGCAGCAGATCCTTCATCGTAATAGCTGTAGTAGGAAGCTTTCTCGTAGCGGGGTGCTGTTCGGTTGGTTTGACCGAAGGCCGTTCCCGAGACACAAGCGCTGGCAATCGTTGCACATAGCGCAAGTCGGCTGATTTTCATGGTTCTGGAACTCCTATCCTGAACAAAATTCGGCGACGCGTTCGCGTATAGCGGCCTTCAACGTTTTTGGGGCCAATGGTGATGCGGAATGCTCATGCCGCCGATGGCCCGGGCTTCCTGCCTCTAATGAGAAGAAAGTGAATCGGTTCATCCATGAACACACTGCACCATCGTCTATCGGAGACAAGTTTGGTAAAAATTCATTCCAATCCAACGTCGTTCGCTCGGGTTTGCGTCCGAAACGACCAGATTTGTTAAACTGTACGGGTTGAGCAAAAACCACTACCAATCTATCGAAAATGCACACTACAGCCTTGTTGGCTAAGGGAGTATTTCGAATGCATCGATAAGCTCGCCAGCATTTCAATTCATAGCCTCAGAATCTCCAGTTTTCATCGAACGGTTTCCAGCATGCCTCTTATCGATTACCGATTGCGAACACGAATCGTGGCTGGCGAAAACGCGATCGAAAATTTGGGGGTGCTAGCAAAAGAGTATGGTGGAACACGAGTCCTCGTGGTGAGTGATCCTGGTGTTGTTGCTGCTGGGATTCATGAGCGAGGCTGCGATTCAATCCGCGGCCAAGGCCTTGACTTGTTGGGTTTCCACCGACTTTCAGAGAATCCAACTACGGACCATGTGGCCGATGGTGTAGCGGTAGCCAAAGAACTCCGCCCGGACCTCATCGTAGGACTCGGAGGAGGCTCAAGCATGGACTGTGCCAAAGGAATTAACTTTCTTTATTCCTGTGGTGGTTCCATGGCCGACTACTGGGGGGTCGGGAAGGCAACCGCCCCAATGCTTCCTTTGATAGCAGTTCCTACGACAGCTGGGACTGGAAGCGAGACACAATCGTTCGCATTGATCAGCGATGCTGCAACCCATGTGAAAATGGCACGTGGCGATCCTAAAGCCGCGGCGTGCGTTGCAATATTGGATCCAAAACTGACCCTGACCCAACCCGCCCGCGTCACCGCGTTGACCGGAATCGATGCCTTGACCCACGCATTGGAGACCTACGTTACCAGTAAACGAAACGCCGTCAGCGAGTGCTTTTCCAGGGAAGCCTGGTCGCTGTTGTCCCGTGGGTTTCCGCGAGTGGTCGAGGACCCTAGCGACCTTGCCGGCCGTACTCAGATGCAGCTCGGGGCTGCGTTCGCAGGCATGGCAATCGAAGCATCCATGCTAGGCGCAGCCCACGCGCTGGCAAATCCGTTAACCGCAATCTTGGGTGTTCCTCATGGACAAGCCGTCGGGATGATGATGCCATTCGTCGTCCGGTTTAACCAAAGTGTGGTTGAACATCGGTATCGCGAGTTGGTCCACCTCCTGCCCGAGGTTTCGCACGAGGATCGCAGACCAAGTTCGGTAGTCTTGGCGGAACGCTTCACCAACTGGTTACAACTCGCAGGTATGTCCATTCGTCTTGTGGATCTTCCGGGTTGGAATCAGCAATGGGGTTTGGTCGATGTCGAGACGAAACTCAGTGCGTTGGCGGAAATGGCGACCAAGCAATGGACGGGTGGATTCAATCCTCGAATTGCTACCCGCGAGGAATACCTGCAAATTTATCGCGATGCGATCTAGCCATTGTCAATTTTCTTCTAGCCAAGGCGAGCTATCCCAGCGGTAAAAATTCTTTTCGGTTGCTTCTTCCTGCCACGACTCTCCATCACCATCTACATCACCATCTACATCACCATCTACATCACCATCTACATCACCATCTACATCACCATCTACATCACCATCGGAGTCGGTGGTACGAACGGCCTGCGGATCATCGCAATGGCGCCGGCCATCGATCGCGTCCGCAGCTATCGAATCGGATGACTCCTCGAGGTTCATTCCACTTGAAATGCCATTTTGATTTTTATCGATTTCAGACATCTCGTTAGTTACCAAATCGCCGAGCCTATCGTTAGCTGCTTCCTCGGTATAGTAACATTCTCGGACTTCTTCCATGACATCGACCAGCCGCAAACCTTCTTCGAGCGCGATATCGCGGCAGGCATCGTATTCTGGAGAAAACTCAATCTGCCCATTGGGCAACTCAGCGACCTTGCCGCGAATAACCCCCCAGGGCGTATCGACATCGACATGAGCTCTCGGAAGGATCGTGCGGGATTGCTTACGAAAGCGTATCCCCAACGTCCCAGTATGCGTTAATAGGACCTGCTCGATGGCTCCTTTGTCCTCGGGTTTGGCGATCACCGAGAGCAAGGTTCCAGGTCGACCTTTCTTCATGTAGATGGGGACTGTGAAAACATCGAGCGCACCGGCAGCCCATAGTTTTTCAATGGCGAATCCGATCTGCTCCCCAGAGATATCATCGAGGTTCGTTTCCAAAACAACGACAGCGTTAGCATCCTCAACCACACGATGATCCTGATGACGACCGTGTGGTTTTTTGGAACTGCTTGAAGGTACCGATTCGCCGATAAGGATCCTGAGCAGATTTGGACGATCTTCCAGATCCCTTGTTCCTGCACCATAACCGATCCTTCCGACCTGCATCCGGGGAAGCGGACCGTAGTCCGACACCAACTCGCGCAGCACCGCCGCGCCCGTCGGAGTCGTCATCTCCATCGGCAGCGAACATGCCGCTATCGGGATATTGGCTAGCAGTTCGGCAGTGGCAGGTGCAGGGATGCTTACTAGACCGTGCGCGATGCGAGTATGTCCCGTCCCAATAGGTACGGGGGATGCTACGGCGTGCTGAATTTGAAGCTCATCCCAAGCCACCGAGATACCGACAATATCGACGATGGAGTCAATTGCGCCGACTTCATGAAAGTGGATTCGGTCGATCGTCGTCCCGTGAACCTTTGCTTCTGCTCGAGCGATCCTTTCGAAGACCCGCATCGCCAACTCGCGTGCACCCGGTGTTAAGTCACCTCGGCCGATCAAGTTGTGGATATCAGCAAGATTGCGGTGTACATGCTCCTCGGGATGTTGAATCTGCAGGGAGAGCCCACGAAATGCGTGCTTGCGAGTCGCTTTCACGGACAGCGACACCCCCAGCCGAAAACTTTCCACCGCGCGCTGAACGCGTTCCAAATTCGCCCCAGAATCGATCAGTGCCGCCAAACACATGTCGCCACTGATCCCGCTAAAACAGTCAAAATAAGCGATACGCATGGGGGGTAATCCAGTAGCGGACTAGAAGGAAAAGCTCAAGAAGCCACCCCATTTTAATCGCTCGAGAGTCAAGCAGAGGGGACGCACAAGCCCGGAATTCTGGGCAATCCGCTTAGAAAGCGGTACCCAACCAGCGTCGGACCAGGTTTACCTGTGGGAAATCCTGCATTTTTGCTGTTGCCTCCGACGCGATGGCCGATATATTACCCACTTCCAAGGGGACAAAAACCTTTTTTTGAAGTACCTAGCAGGATCCACGTAGATTGTTTGCTGCGGCGGAACAAGGCGTTTGCCGTAGTAGGAGTTTGGTATAATGAAAGTCGTTTCATCGATTGGTGCACTGAAGTATCGTCATCCTGATTGCCAGGTGGTGCGTCGCCGTGGACGAATCTACGTAATCTGCAAGAGCAACCCTCGGTACAAAGTCCGTCAAGGCAATGCCAAGTGCAAACGCCGCAAGCGGTAGTTTGACTACTGACCTCTCTTTCGATTCCTAATTTCGGACGGACGCCGCGCTCTCAGGTCAGCGTGATTCTACGCTCCAAGCCATGTTTCCCCTCGTGTCCCCTATTTCGGACTCGGGAATCACTTTTCTGGGATCGGACGCGTGTCCTCGGCATTCTATGAAGTTGCGCATTGGCGTTATTGGATTGGGCCGCGATTGGCAATCTCGCTATCTCCCCGCTCTCCGATCCATGAGAGATCGCTTCCAAGTCGTCGGCGTTTATAGCAGCGTCTCCGTCCTCGCGGAATCTGCAGCACGAGATCTAGAGGCCGAACGCTACGATAGCTACCGCGCGATCATGGAGTCACCAGGCCTCGATGCCGTGATGGTACTGGAGGATGACTGGTACCAACTGATGCCACTTTGGGCCGCTTGCGACTACGGCAAAGCCATTTTCTGCGGCTCCGAAGTCAATCTGGATCCTGCCGCTGCCAGCACTATCCAAGAACGTATTAGCAAATCAGGCGTGGCATTCATGAACGAGTTTTCACGCCGATTCGCTCCTGCAACTCTTCGACTCAAGGAATTGATCGCAACCCGTCTGGGACGACCGCGACTGCTGTTCTGCCATCGCCGGCTCGCCAGCGAATTGCCAGACCCACGCATCCCCAAATCCCTCAACGCTCGCTCGCAACGCGAATTGCTTGAATTGATCGATTGGTGCAAATACATCGTCGGTGAGTCTCCAACATGGCTGCAAGCCATCCGACATATGAGCCTCCCCAATCCAGAAAACGCCGACTACCAAATCTTCAGTCTCGGCTTTGGCGAACCAGAAAAAGATCCCAAGGCGATCCTCGCGCAGATTAGCTGCGGTGCGTATATCCCATCGGTCTGGCACGAAGCCATCGCCTACCGCCCACCTGCTGCCGTACAAGTATGCTGCGAGAAAGGATTGGCCTTTGTCGATCTGCCATCAACCCTGGTCTGGTTCGACGATGCAGGACGACACCAGGAGTCCCTCGATACTGAATTATCGATGGGGCAACAAATGCTCAACCAATTCCACCGCGCTATTACCTCGCTGGTCTGCCACGTTAGCGATCTCGAAGAAACCTTCGATGCCATGCGTATCCTGGAACTTGCCCGCCATAGCATGCAACAGCACCAGCGGATCCCTCTTCACTAATTCCAGTCGCTCAGTCGATACGTAGCCCTGCGCCTCGTAGCCATGGGTTAGGAGTGGCTACGATTCGAGTCGGTAGAATGACGTGAATCGAGTTCACTTTCGCCGAGAGGTGGATGGTCGTGGGGAAAATGTCCAAAGGGCCAACCCCACCAAGATCATCGGCCCCAACAGCAACCACGCTCCTAAACCGTATTTTTGGGTATGGATATCGGTAAACGGAAGCTTGCCGAGCGCTCCTAAAGTTTCCGTTGAAGGATCGGTTGAACCGATCGGGATTCCCCATGGATTTGCTCCTGCCCCATCGCCTCCCCCTGCACCCCCACCGGTCGGCGCGCCTATCCCAGCTAGCGAGTTCGGATCGGCCGTGCCGTTCGGGGCGGATACCGGCAATCCTCCGGGTACCCCTGATGCACCTAGGGTAGAACTCGTTGCTTGCGTGCCCCCGGATGCTTGGCTAGGAAGGATTGGGAATTTCACGAGGCCGATCGCAGGCAATAAGAGCGCAAGGCAACTTGAGGCACAGATTAGGATCAATCCGGTGAATTTCATACAAACTTTCTTTTCGAAGACGGTAAGCCCATGAACTCCGTACCGAAATACCAGTCGGCCGAAATACCAGTCGGCCCATACACCTATCGGCTGCACTGCGTCTCAACAAAGCTGGGTGGTGTCGGTCCTGCTTCTTCAGAGAAGGTGTAGCAAATCCCTCTAAGTCCTCGCGAGGGCAATTCGAACCGTGCCCGAAATAGCAGCAAAACCCGAGGGCTAGCGGGTCGTGCAAGTTGCCTTGTTCGCGATAGAATGTCGGCTTCCTGCAACGATAGCTCGTGACGATTTGCCCTGAACATGACAACTGACCCAAGCCATTTTATCAATCGTGAACTCAGTTGGTTGGAGTTCAATCAGCGCGTCTTGGACCAAGCTCGCTATGCCAAAGTCCCGGTACTTGAACGGATGAAGTTTCTAGCGATCACAGCAAGCAATCTCGATGAGTTTTTCATGGTCCGCGTCGGCGGATTGCAGTTGCAGCAAGCTCAGGGGATCGAAACGCCCGACCCGAGTGGAGCGACCGTAACGCAGCAGTTGATCTCGATCTACGATCGAGTGAATACCATCATACGGGATCAATACGAATGCTTTCTCAACTCCATCGAAGGGACACTGGTCGAAGAAGGACTTGAGCGTGTAGTGGCCAGCCAAGCCAACGCGCCGCGTGCGGAAGCGATATCACGATTTTTTCAAGACGAAGTTTATCCGGTGATTTCACCGATGGATCTCGATCCCGATGCTCCCTTTCCCCTTCTCTCGAATCTCGGCTTTTACCTCTGTGTGCGTATGGCAAGTGGTGATTCCGATTCACCGCATCGTTTCGCATTTATCCCCTTAGGCAAAGCCATCTCGCGATTTATTACTTTGCCCAGCGAGAAGGGATATAGCTATGCGTTGCTCGAGGATGTGATCAGCCACCATGCCGAACAGTACTACCCTGGGAAACGGATCGACGAATGCATAGCGTTCCGGGTGACGCGCAACGCGGACGTCTCAGTACGAGAAGACAGTGCCTCGGATTTGATTCTGGGCATGGAGGAGGTCCTCAGTTCTCGAAGGTCCGCGGACTTTGTTCGACTGGAGATCTCGGACTCCGTATCCGACGTCACTTTGTCTTTCCTCAAGCAGAAACTGGGACTCGACAATCGCGATGTCTTCAAGATCCCCGGTCCTCTCGATCTGTCGAGCTTAATGATCCTGACGGAGATCGAAGGGTTTCCAGCGCTTCGGGATTCGGTATGGCCGCCACAGCGCTCGCCTCAAATCGATCCAACCATATCGATGTTCCAAACGATCGCCGAACAAGACATTCTCATGTGCCATCCGTACGAGAGTTTCGAGCCCGTCGTTCGGTTGATCGAGGAAGCTGCGGTCGATCCGGATGTGCTGGCGATCAAGCAAACGTTATATAGAACGAGCAGGAAAAGCCCGATCGTCGCCGCTTTGAAGAAGGCCGCTGAGAGAGGCAAGTACGTCACAGTTGTCGTGGAACTGAAAGCTAGGTTCGATGAAGCTCGCAATATGGAATGGGCGAGAGAACTTGAACGCTCTGGTGTGCAAGTCGTTTACGGTGTTCGAGGCCTGAAAACGCACGCCAAAATCTGCATTGTGGTCCGCAGAGAAGCGACCGGGATCGTTCGGTACGTTCATTTTGGAACCGGTAACTACAACGAAGCCACCGCAAGAATGTATAGCGACATCAGCTACCTGACCTGCGACGAGTCTTTGGGCAAGGATGCTTCGGCGTTCTTCAATGCCATCACCGGCTATAGCCAGCCTCAACCCTACGAAAAATTAGAGTCGGCACCGCTCGGCCTGAGGAAGAAATTGATCTCGCTCATCGAAGGGGAAACGCAACGACGGCTCCAAGGCCAAAAAGCATACATCGCTGCCAAGATGAACTCGCTGGTCGATCCGGATATCATCGAAGCCTTGTATCGCGCGAGTAAGGCTGGTGTCATCGTCCGACTGAATGTTCGTGGGATTTGCTGCTTGAAACCTAGCGTCCCAGGACTGAGCGAAAATATCTCCGTCATCAGTATTGTGGATCGCTTCCTCGAGCATGCGCGTATTCTGTATTTCTACCATGGTGGAGAAGACTCGCTGTTCATCAGCAGCGCCGACTGGATGCCACGTTCTCTCGATCGCCGTATCGAGCTCTTGACTCCGGTCGAGGACACCCCATGCAAGCGCAAGTTGATGGAGATCCTCGACACCTATTTCCGCGATAATCAAAACGCGTGGTCACTGCAGAGCGACGGGCGTTATCGTCGACTAGAACCCGACGAGGGACAACCGAAAAATCGTGCGCAGAAACTCCTTTATCAGTCTTCGGTCGAGGCCGTTCGGGTCGCTGAACAAGCAGCTCGAACGAAATTTGAACCGCATCGGCCAGCTCACTAGTACCCCCGAGCCCTAGGTGGGCTCTTCGTCGAGTTGTTCCCGAGCTTTTTCTATACGCTTTGGGGAGACACTGATGCGCGTTCCTAATTTCTGCGCGTGCACGGAAACGCGGTACTCCTCGATCATCCATCGATACTCGAGTAGCTTGCCCGAAGGATGCCATCGGCAACGTAAATTCTCTGGTGACAAATTCGCCGACGGGAGACTACTTTCCAGCCGGGATATTCGGCCCAGATAATCCTTCCACGCTTCCTCAATCGGCCGGTCTACCTCGAGATCCTTCGCAGGCCCTATCGACTTGAGTTTCTCCAGCCTAGCCACGATGGCGCTTAAATACCTGGGCCACTCACGCAAGTAAACCCACGAAGTATGGCACGCATGGTGAGGAGCGAGGAGCGCATCGAGTTGGTTCGCCACGCACGCGAGATTGGTCGTCGCGCCCGACCATGAAACCTCTCTCAGTTTCCGGACCTGCTGATAGCTCTCACCCAACTTTGGCAACCAACGGCCTATTTCTGCAGCCGCAAGCGCTATCCGCCGCACCCGATCGACCCTCAAGGCCTCGATCTCGAGTTGAGTTCGAATCGACATGGTAAAGTCGGGTAACGATCGAGACCAATCGACTTCGACAAAGGCTAACCTCGCCATCAACAAACCGATCCAATCCGAAAGCTTGTCGCCATTCCATCGATCCGACAACCACAGACTAGCTTGTTCCCAACCGGGTAAAAACTGAATCTGGCTTTTGATTTCACGCCTTTCCGAACGTGCAAACCAATGGATCAATCCTTCGCGGAGCATTTGCTCTGCCAAGTGCGGATGATCCACAATACCGGTTCCAATTTTGGTTGCTTGAACCTGCATGGTTGGATACCGTTCGACACGAATACCGCTGACTGTCTCCACCACAGAAACCGGCAACTCATCGATATCCCAAGCGGCAATCGCATCTCGCGTCCATACATAGGATACGGGCCGAGTGGGTGCTTGGTGGGTGGCGGGTATGGCGATTTGAATTTGCTTTTGAAGCTCCGTCAAATCGCGACTGCTCGCCAACGACTTGCCTGTGTCATCGACGGTTTGGACACGCATGGCCAAATGCTGGGCCAATGAGCTTGTATCAAAATCAGACACCTTAACCGGCTCACCGAGCCTTTTCGTGCAGATGTCGCAGAGGGTTTTCCAAAACGGTTCGCCGCGTTTAGCCGCACCGAGCATATCGGGCAGTATGGCTCGAACGGTATCTGGAACAGGAACGATTTGCCGTCTCAAACGTTTTGGCAAGGATTTGAGAAGTGCAATCAGTTTTTCTTCGAGCAATCCAGGAACCAACCACTCGAGCTTTTCTTTATGTAACTGGTTCACCAGAGCCTCAGGGACTTGAATCGTCACCCCATCCGCATCATCCCCTGGCTCGAATCGGTATTGCAAAGGTAATTTGCTAACGCTGCCAATATCTAGCGACTCTGGAAACTCTTCCTCGATACGCTGTCGATCGATAGAGAGCTGGAGCTGTTCCCAGCTGAGGTACGGTGGAGGCAGGCTCGTCGATGCGCTGTCGCGACCACGATCCTGGACCAGCAACTCTTTATCCCAACGCTCTAAGGATGCCCGATCGACCACATGCTCTGGAATATGCTCGCGATAAAAAGCGATCAGTTGGTATGGGTCGACAACGCAATCGCGTCGACGCGTTTTGTCACCGATGCGTTGGATATCATCGAGGAACTTTTCATTGTGCTGCCAGAATCGCGCTCGGGACACCAATTCCCTCTCGGCGAGCCCATGTTCAACAAGAAGATTTCGAGCCAAACTAGGATCGAGGGGTGCGAGTGGTACCGCGTGTTTCGCAACCACTGGAAGACCAAACAAAGAACCTTTGCGCATCACCATCGCCGAACCGTGTTTGCGGCTGAAATGGGGGTTCTCGTAGGAGTATCGGATGCAATGAGATGCGAGTCGCTCAATCCATGCCGGGTCGATCCGGGCGATCGTACGCGCGTATCGCTGAGTGGTTTCCAGGATCTCGCCGCACACGATCCACTTCGCATTGCTATTCTTTAAACCGGACCCTGGCCATACCTGCAACTCCATACTCGATGGGCCGCGGTATTTCCCTTGATCGTCTCGCACTGCAACACCAGAAAGCAATCCCGTAAGAATCGCTTGATGGATCGCAGCGTAACCATCGGAAAATCGCTCTTGTGGGTTCGCGTTCCGATCGATTCGTCTCCCCGTTGGGTCGGGAACTTCGATTGCCTCAAGCTGGATTTTTCGATGGCCGACCGGCCATTTTTCCCCTTGGCAATACTCCACCAATTGACGGTGCACATCCCCCCACTCCCTCAAGCGTGGGTAGGAGAGGAATGAATCGCGACATGCTTTTTCAAGCCGCGAGCGGCCGAGTTTCTCGCGGAGCCCTTGGTAGAAGTCCCAAACCCTGATGTAGCTCAGAAAATCGCTATCGGCATCCCGAAACTTGGCATGCGCCGCATCGGCCGCTTGCTGCATCTCCGGTGGCCGGACCCTGGGATCTTGGGTTTCGATCGCCGCTGCGATGACAAGTACCTCTTGGAGGCATCCATTGTTGTGAGCAGCGAGAAGCATTCGGCCAATCCGAGGTGAGACCGGTAGTCGAGACAGCTTTCGACCGATAGTTGTCAGCGAGCCATCTTCCGCAATAGCCTCGATTTCATGAAGCGTTTGAAGACCTTCGCGGACGGTTTCGGGGCGAGGCGGATCGAGCCAAGGTAGCGACTCGAGTTCTTCGATGCCCAGAGACTTTGCGTGCAAAATGGTTGCTGCCAAATCGCATCTTCGAATCTCTGGTTGAGCAAACATCGGCCGAGCCGTGAAGTCTGATTCGTCGTACATCCGAATCGCAATACCCGGCCCGAGTCGCCCACAACGTCCCGATCGCTGATTCGCGGAGGCTTGGCAAATCGGCTCGATCGGCAACCGCTGGACCCGGCTCTTTGCCGCATACCGCGAAATACGAGCCGTTCCGGTGTCGATCACATAGCGGATACCTGGAACCGTCAACGAGGATTCCGCGACATTGGTCGCCAACACCACACGGGGACGACTGTGCGGCTGAAAGACTCGTTGTTGCTCTACTTCGGTCAATCGCGCATACAACGGCAGGACATCATATTCCTTGGCGAGTCCTCGTCGTGTCAGATGCCCGCGGAGCTGCTTGGCAGCATCGCGAATGTCCCGTTCCGTCGGAAAGAACGCGAGAATGTCACCGCGACCTTCCGAGTAGAGTTCGTCGAAGCATTCCGTGAAACGGCCCATCGAAGAGTCATCGATATAAGGACATTGCATCGATTGCATTTCGAACGCTTCACGCCGTGCAATACGTTCGCGTGATGCACCGCGATACCGTATCTCGACAGGGTACGATCGCCCTTCGACCATCACGATCGGAGCTGGACCAATAGTGTCTGGAAAATGCTGTGAGAATCGCTCCGCATCAATGGTCGCACTGGTAATCACGATTCGTAATTCGGGTCGTCGCCGAAGCAGCCTTGCGAGATATGCCAACAATAAATCGATATTGATCGATCGCTCGTGAGCTTCGTCGATCAATATGCAATCGTAGGCTTCCAAATCAGGATCGCGATGAATCTCCGTCAGGAGTACTCCATCGGTCATGAGCTTGACCAGCGTAGTACTTTGCGTTTGATCGTTGAAACGCACTTTGTATCCGACGACTTGGCCTAGCGGAGTTTCTAATTCCTCAGCCAACCTGTTGGCAATCGATCGGGCTGCGAGACGGCGAGGCTGCGTATGCCCGATCCAGCCATAGCGGCCAAGCCCTGCCTCCAGACAGAGCTTGGGAAGCTGTGTGCTTTTACCAGAGCCGGTTTCGCCACAGACAACGACCACTTGTCGGTTTTGTATCAAGTCGATGATTTCATCGCGGTAACGAGAAATCGGAAGCTCTGGATCGTACGCAATAACGTACTTGGATTGCTCCCTCGCTTCAAATCGGGACACCGCTGCGTCGAGCGCGGAACTCAATCTCTCTCGATCTGCGCCGCAGCGTTGAATAGGCATTCGCTCGATACGATTACACTGCCTGCGAAGCCGATGGTAATCGTGACGAAGCAATCGACTGGGATCGAGACTCTCTCCGTCGGCGGAGCTCATGATCTTTCCCATCGGGTAGCGAATATTCTCGCTGTCACGATAAAACAAAACGCACAAAACGTCAGAACGACCAGTTCGAGTTCGATGTCGCGTAAATGCAACTCACGCCAAAAGATCTTGTTGAACCCTTCGAGCGCCCAAGCGTTGAATGTCAATAATCCTACCCGCTGGATCGACTCGCTCATCAGATACCGAGGAACCATACTTCCCCCTAACGCGCTCATCGTCAGAATGACAATGGTTGAAACCCATCCCAACTGAGTTCTCGTCTTGCACATCGATGCTAGGAACAAGGCGAAACTCGCCGCGGCTCCCGCAGTAACTAATGTCATCGCGATAAAGCCCTCCCAATGCCTCGCTAAATCGATCCCGAAAACCAAGGCTCCCCAACTGAACATCAACGTCATCTGCAGCATGCCTATGATCGTCAAGAAAGCCCATTTTCCCAACAGGAGTTGATCCATGGTCAAGCGACTGCAAAGCAGACGGTCGAGGGTAGAGTTTTCACGCTCCTCAAGGAGCGAACCGCTCGCCGTAGTCGCGCTAAAAAGCAAAAACATGACCGCGATTCCCGCGGCGTACATGGCGATCACCGGGTTCGCTTTCTTCTTGCCTAAAATATCTACCGATTGGATCGAAGGAGGCTCAGCGACTTCTTGCGGGGTTGGCGTGTTTGAAAAAGGAGACATGGACTCAGGCACGGTCGCTGATGCTAGCGTCACCTGCTGCTGCCGCTTGATCGCCAAATCGCGGTTCCGTTCGGCGGCAGCCGTCATTACCGCGCGTTGCACCAACGCAATCATGACCTGCGAAGCGACTTGATCGTAGGAATCGGACAATACTTCAATCCTTGGGAGTTTCTCGGAATGCTGTGCGGCCTCGGAATGTTGGACTGATTCGGATGCAGTATCAGCAGCAGGGGAAGCGGCTGGCCCGAAGACAATCGCAGCCGAAACCATCCCCCGACGAACCCAGTCCTCTGCCTTCGAACGAGGCACCGACCGATTCTGATCCGCGAATTGGAGAGAATGTTGCTCGAGAAGAAGCTCGGAGGCTCGTTTAGCGACCCAAGAATCAGAATCATTCGCCAACGCCACTTTGATTCTCGGAGTCCCTGAAGTTGAACTCCCCCTCGCCCCAAAGATCATCGCAAAAATGCTGAAGAAGAGGATCGGTACCACGAAGGTCAACAGAAGCTCCGAGCGATTGTTTTTCAACCTTCGCAAGCTGGTTTGAATGACCGTCCAAATCATGTCGACTTCTCAGGGGAATGGATCCATGCATTAACAGGCAACGCAAAGGTAAGCTACGCAAAAGTGAGCTACGCGCACGTGCTCGAATGCGGTCACATGCCAAGATACGCGGATGCATGCTAGGATACCCACTGCTTCGAATCAAGACACGAAAACGCTGGGATCGCTCAGATAAATCGTTTCTCACAAGGAACTTTTGGGGGTATTCCAAGGTTTATCGCGAACTCCATTGGGAACACACAGCTTATAAACCGCTTGAGGTAAAGCTTTGACAAAGACATCCAAAGCAATGTGCCAGGCAGCTCAGGAATTGTGCAAAGACCTCCGGAAGATCCGCTTTTCCAAGCCCGTATTCTGCATTTACAACCCCTTTGAATACGCATGGAACTCCTATCAAACGTACCTCGAACGCTTTGCGACAGGTACGAAACGCGTCTTTTACCTCGGCATGAATCCTGGTCCATGGGGAATGGCTCAAACCGGAATCCCATTCGGAGAGGTGGCCGCCGTGCGGGACTGGATCGGCATTTCAGCCGATATTAAAAAACCTAATCCGGAGCATCCTAAACGACCAGTAACAGGGTTGGCATGCAATCGGTCCGAGGTTTCAGGGAGGCGGCTTTGGGGGCTATTTGCAGCAAAAAGCGGTACCCCCAAGGACTTCTTTCGGGACCAATTCGTGGCTAACTACTGCCCATTGGTCTTCATGGATGAAGGTGCCAGGAATTTGACACCGGACAAACTCCCTGCCGCTGAGTTCGCACCGCTCCGGGAGGCCTGCGATAAACACTTGGCCAAAACCCTC
>Ga0194130_10002523_pt1 | contig 26398 bp, 16 predicted proteins | sample TA2KigsurfametaG_FD_160084 | JGI IMG/M metagenome (GOLD analysis project Ga0194130, IMG submission 160084) | Freshwater microbial communities from Lake Tanganyika, Tanzania - TA2015050 Kigoma 12 surface | ecosystem: Environmental > Aquatic > Freshwater > Lake | place: Tanzania: Lake Tanganyika... | reverse complement strand
CGTGCCGTCCTGGGTCCATACCTCGGGTAGCTGCTGACGCGGGCGGTTGAAGCACTCCTCGTCCCAAGTCCCGACCACGGGTTCCATGCGGTCGTCGGCGCCGACGAACCACATCTTGAAGGGCGTCTTGACGACTGGGCTCACCGAGCGGACGGCATCCGCATCCGGGTGCCCGGCCAGCAAACGCACCGCCCGGTCGATGAGCCCCGGCTCCCGGAACGGCGACGTCGGACGAAGGTGGACGAACACCACCACCGGACCGCCATCGGCCTCCAGACGGTTCAGGGCGTGTTGGAACACGGGCAGGTCGGGGGCGTCGTCCGTGGCGAGCTCGGTCGGTCGGATCCACGGAACCTCGGCGCCGGCAGCCGATGCCGCTGCGGCGATCTCCTCGTCGTCGGTGCAGACCACCACCCGGTCGACCGAGGCGGCGTCGAGGGCCGCCTGCACCGACCACGCCACCAAGGGGCGTCCGCCCAGGTCGGCCAAGTTCTTGCGGGGCAGCCCCTTGGACCCACCACGAGCCGGGATCAGCGCGACGACCGCCCCCTCCGGACCGCTCACAGCCAGCCCTCGAGGCGGTCGAGCGCAATCCAGAACCCCTCGCCGCCGTTGCGGTGGCCCTGCCAGATCTCGGGGATGAACCCGGCCTCAGGACACCACCGGTCCAGCTGGGCACCGAGCACGGCGAAGTCGACCTCGCCGTCGCCGATCTGCAACCCCTCGCCGTCCACACCGGCGGCGTCGACGACATGCAGGTGGCGGGCCCGGGGGGCGAGCAGGTCGATCCACTCCGAGAAGGACGTTCCCCGGTGGTTGGCCGCCAGCTTCGTGTGCGACACGTCCAGACACAACGGCACGCCCGTCGACTCCGAGAACGCCGCGGTGTCCTCGGCGTCGACGAACAGGTTGCAGTAGAGCTGGCCGCCCAGGTACCAGGGGAAGGGCGGCAGCGTCTGGGCGAGGATCTCGACCGGTGAGGTGTCCACCTGCTCCAGTGCGGCGGCAACGCGCTCGTACATGGCGGGCCGCTCGTCCATCGGCACCGGTCGTTCGGAGGTGAACCCACCCATGCTCGTGACGAGCACCGGTCGCTCGGGACCGGTGAAGAACTCACCGATCCGGGCGGCGACCTCGATGGTCCGACGGAGCTCGTCCAGGCTGCGACGTCGGTGCGCCGGGTCGTCGGTCGCAAGGTTGAGGATGTGGTCGCCGGCGAACAGGTCAGGGCTGTGGACGGCGTACCGGCAAGCCGGGAGGTCGACGAGGAACTGCGCCGGGTCCAGGTCCAGGTCCTTGTAGGACAGGTGGAACTCCACGAAGTCGGGCGAGGACGCCTCCAGGATCGACCGCACGTCGTGGTACCGGACCGGGACCCCCCACGGGCGACGGAACCGGTAGGACCGGGGCGCAGCGGCCTCGCCCGACAGGTCGCTGGCGAAGAAGAAGTCGCCCGCCGAGACGTCCCGGCGCAGCAGGGTGCCGACAAGGTCGTCGCGGCGGTCGGGCTGGAGGCCGCGCCCGGGGCCCTTCACGGTCACGTCGTCGGCGCCCACGACCTCGCCGGACCGTAGGTCCCGCACGGCCACGAGGCTCTTGGCGAGGGTCACCCGGTTCATCAGCTCGCCCTGGGTCAGGGACCGCTCGGCGTCGGAACCCAGCGATGCGTCGACGTCCCGGATCTCGGCGACCATCCGGGCGAACTCGTCGGGGAGCAGGCTGACCTTGTGGTCGTTGCCCTCCAGGTTCCGGTCCAGCGTGAAGTGCTTCTCGATGATCCGGGCGCCGACGGCCACGGCGGCCACGGCGACGTGGTGCCCCCGCTCGTGTCCGGAGTAGCCGACCGGGCAGCCGCCCAGCTCACCGAGGCGCTGGATGTAGCTGAGGTTCAGGTCCCGGTAGGGGGCGGGGTAGGTCGAGTTGCAGTGGAGCAGCGCGAACGACGCCCCTGCGGCCCGGAGGGCGGCGACGCAGTCGACGATCTCGGATTCGCTCGACATGCCGGTCGACACGACCATCGGTCGCCCCGCCGCCGCCATCGCCCCGAGCAGCTCGTGGTTGGTCAGGTCCGCCGAGGCCACCTTGAACGCCGGGATGCCGTAGTCGTCGAGCCGCTGGACCGACGCCACGTCCCAGGCGGTGCAGAACGGCGTCACGCCGAGCGACGCCGCGTGGTCGAACAGCGAGCACAGGTCGTCGGGGTCGAGTTCGAACCGGGCGAGCAGGTCGAGCACGTACTGCGAGCCGAGGTCCTCGTCCGGGGCGTCGAGTCGGCCACCGTCTCGGTAGAGCGTCGCCAGATCGCGCATCTGGAACTTCACGGCGTCGGCGCCGGCCGAGGCGGCCGCCTCGACGAGTTCGCGTCCCAGATCGATGCTGCCGTTGTGGTTGATGCCGATCTCGGCGATCACCCATACCGGGTGGTCCGGGCCGATCGTTCGGTCCCCCACCCGGAACGGGGCGTCGTCCCGGTCGGCGACGGCGACGAGTCGGCCGCGCTCGTCGAGCAGAGGCACCTGCTGGACCCGCCCCGAGAACGCTGCGGCGATCTCGTCGCCGGCAGCATCCGCAGGGACCCAGGTGAAGTCGGAATTCGCCGCCTCCAACACCGGACGTTGCAGGTCGATCGGGTCCACCTCGAGCAGCCATCGGCGCACGTCGCCGTCGGTGAGCACCCCCTCGAGCACCCCGGCCTCGTCGACGCAGAAGAGGACCCGCCGCTGGTTCCGGCCCAGCTTGGCGAGCGCGTCGGCCACCGTGTCCTCGGAGAAGACGACCAGGTGCGCGATGCGGCGCTCGACCTTCACGCCGGACACCCCCGGCACCCTGACCTGCCCGCACGCTCGGTCACCACCATGTGAGGTTACCGGTGGTCGACCGGGAACCGCCCCGCCGTCGGCGACCCACAGCGACCGCGTGTGGCAGGCTGCGAACAGTTCGACAAGGGGCAGGTGTGGACGACCGACACGTCACCTCGCTGACCGCCGTGGTCTCCCGGTTCCCGGCGCCGTCACAGACATTCATCCGCAGGAAGCTGATGGGGCTCCGGGACGCCGGCATTGACGTCCGGGTCGCCGCCACCGTCGTGGGTGACGCATCCTCGACCGGCCTCGAGGTCAGCGGCCTCCTCCCGTGGGGGACCCCGACACGAACGCTCGAGCCGAGCATCCGTCGCGCCTGGGGTGGCGTGGCCCGGGGCATCCGCAGCACCGTCGCGGGCTCCCTCCGGTCGCCGATCGCGGCGTTGGTCCAGGCGCCGGTGGCCTCCATGGACACCGACTGGGTGCACTTCGAGTTCTCCGGGATCGCCATCACCTATGCGCCGGCCGTGGACGTCCTGCGCCGCGGCGGCACGAGGATCGGCCTGAGCTGCCGGGGTGCGGCCGAGCAGATCGAACCGCTGGTGGACCCGCGACGGGCGACGCAGCTGTGCGAGGCCTTCGAGCGGGCCGACCTGATCCACTGCGTCTCCGACGACATGCGTCGCACCGTCGAGGGGTTCGGCGCTCCCCCGGAGCGGATCCTCGTCAACCGGCCGGCCGTCCCGGTGGCGGACTTCGCTCCGCTGCGTCGCCGGGAGCCGTCCGAAGGCGATCCACTGCGGGTGCTGTCGGTCGGACGGCTCCACTGGAAGAAGGGGCTCGACGACGGGCTCCGGACCGTCGCCGGTGCCCGGGATCGCGGCATCGACATCGAGTATCGGATCGTCGGCGAGGGCAGCGAGCGGGACAAGCTCACCTTCCTGATCGCCGAGCTGGGCCTTGAGGGCCGGGCCACCCTGCTCGGGGCCCGGGACCAGGAGGCGGTCCGCGCCGAACTCGACGCCGCCGACGTCCTCCTGCTGCCCAGTCTGAGCGAGGGCATCTCGAACGCGGTGCTCGAGGCGATGGCAGCCGGTCGCCCGGTCATCACGACACGGTGCGGTGGGATGGACGAGGTGGTCGACGACGGCGTCGACGGACTGCTCGTCGACGTGGGCGACCACGAGGCCATGGCGGAGCACCTGGCCGGGCTGGCGGAGGACCCCGAGCGACGCCACCGACTGGAGATCGCGGCGGCCGACCGGGCCGACCGCGAGTTCGACCTGAGTCGACAGATCAGCCTGTTCCTGGGGGCGTACGGGGCGTCCTGAGACGCCGGAGCGGTCTCAGCCCTTGACCTGGGAGAGCGCAATCGCCTCCCGGTAGAACTCGTCGTCCCGCTCGAGCTCGGCGCGGGTGCCGAACGCCTGCAGCCGACCGTCCCGCAGCACCATGAACCGGTCGCAGATGTTGAGCGTCGACAGGCGGTGCGCGATCACGAACAGCGTCACCCGGCCCTTGAGCTCCGCGAGCGTCTCGTGGACCAGTGACTCCGAACGCATGTCGAGCGCGCTCGTCGGCTCGTCGAGCACGAGCATGGACGGGTTGGTCACCAGCGCCCGGGCGATGCAGACCCGCTGACGCTGGCCACCCGAGAGCGAACCGCCACGACTTCCGAGCACCGTCTGGTAGCCGTCGGGCATCGCCAGGATCTCGTCGTGGACGTGCGCCCGCCGGGCGGCGGCCTCGACCTGCTCCTGGGTGACACCGGGGCGGAAGAAGGCGATGTTGTTCGCGATCGTGTCGTCGAACGTGCGGGAGTCCTGCGGCACGAACGACACCAGGTCGAACCAGGAGTCGTCGTCGACGTCGCCGGCCGACACCCCGTCGAGGGTGTAGGACCCGCGCTGGGCGTGCCGCAGGCGGAGCAGCAACTGGATGAGCGTCGACTTGCCGCTGCCCGACGGCCCGATGATGCCGACCGCCTCGCCGGCCTCGACCTCGAAGCTCACGTCGTCGAGCGCCGAGGAGCGCTCGTCGTAGGAGTAGCCGACGTCTCGGAAGCTGATGGCACCGACGCGGTCCAGACGGACCGACCCGGAGGGTGGGCGGGCGGCGCGGAAGAACTCCCGCTCGGCGAAGAGGCGGTCGATGTAGGGCACCAGGTCGCCCAGACCGTGGTAGGCGGCCTGCAGGCCGCTGGTCTGGTTGAGCGCCCGGATGAGCACGACCACGATGGCGCCGATGGCCGCCAGTGGGCGGTCCAGGAACAGGTCCATGCCGACCAGGGCGGCCAGCAGGATGAGCACCGCCGCCGAGGTGTAGATGCCGGTCACCATCCGGGCCATGAGCTGGGCCCGGAACAGCGACGCGATCTCCTTGCGGGTCGCCCGGTCCAGCCGGTCCGCAACCTCGCCGCTGACGCCGAAGGACCGGATCTCGAGGCTCATGTCGATGGCCTCGCGCGACTGGACCCCGTAGACGACGCCCTGCTGCATCTGCTGCCGCCCGAGCCGCTTCGCCTTGATCGTCATGGGCCGGAGCCCGACGAAGAGCAACATGCCGAACACCACGATCATCGCCGAGGCGAGCGGGTCGACCACGAACGCCGAGATCAACAGCGCCAGCACCATGAAGCCCGTGCTCAGGATCAGGCCGACGCTGATCACCGCCGCTTGGGTCTTGGCCAGGTGCCGCTGCAGCAGGTCCTGCACGGCCGCCTCCGGCACCGCCGACTGCACCTCCCAGGAGGCGCTGACGAAGTCCTCGAAGGTCCCGTTCCGGAGCCGCTGGGTCAGGCGGGCCGTGGTCCGGGCGCCCAGCCGGGACGCCACGTACTGCAGGCCGAGCCGCAGGGCCGTGAGGGCGAGGGCGACCACGAACAGGGTGCGGACCGGCAGGGTCCCCAGACCGAACAGGGACGCCTGCTGGTCGACGAGCGTGTCCCCGCCGATGGACAGCGCCAGGTTGGCGATGAGCACGAGGAGCGTCGCCTCGCAGAGGCCACCGAGGAACGAGGCCACGCCCACCCCGACCAGTCCCGGCTCCTCGCCACGGAAGAGCTTCCGGATCGCCGGCAGCATCGGCTGGTCGCCGGGCGTCGGGTCACCGAACAGCTGCTCGGCTGCCGTGGCCACGCGCTCGGGCGTCGGTTCGGCCACGTCGGGCGCGACGGGGTCAGAGACCGGCTCGGTCGCCTCGCCGGTGCTCACCCGAGTGCCTCGTACATCCGGGCGAACTGCGCTCGCTGTGTTCCCACGTCGTGCCCCTTCGTGACGGTCTCCCGCCCGGCCCGACCCAACCGCCGGGCCAGGTCCGGGTCCGACAGGACCCGGTCGATCGCCGTGCTTAGGCTACCGGGATCACCGACGGGACACAGCAGGCTGTTCTGCCCGTCGTCGAGCACCTCGGGCATGCCGCCGGCGCGGGTCGAGACGACCGGGACCTCGAGGGCCATCGCCTCCAGGACAGCGTTGCTCGTGCCCTCGGACCGGCTCGAACAGACCGCCACCGCCGCGGAGTCGAGGAGTTCGCGGACCTGCTCGGGCGGCACCGATCCGGTCAGCTCGACTGCGTCGCCCAGGCCCAACTGATCGACGAGGAACACCAGCGCCTCCCGCTCCGGACCGTCGCCGACCAGCACGAGACGGGCACCCGGGTGGCGCCGACGCACCTCGGCGAACGCCCGCACCAGGGTCGCCTGGTCCTTGACCCAGTGCAGCCGGCCGACCGACACCACCACCGGTCCGACGTCGTCGACCGCTCCCCGCACTCCCGGTCGCGGCACGAACCGATCCAGGTCGACGGCCGGTCGGATCAGGTGCAGGCGCCCCTCGGGCACCCCGAGGGACCGGACGACGTCCCCGACGGCGTCGGCCACGACGTGGACCGCCGCCGCATGGCCGAGGGCCTCGCCCAGGGCCGCGGCCGCGCCCGGCACGAGCGTCGGACGGACCAGTTCACCCGAGCCACGGCACGACACGACGACCGAGGTGCCGGCGTCGAGCAGTCCGAGTGCGTCATCGAGTTCGACAGCGATCGGGCTGAACGAGACGTGCACGACGTCGGGCCGCGTCGCCGCCACGGGTGCGGCCTGGAGGACCGCGCGCAGCGACCGGGGCCCCGGCCCCCACCGCCGCAGCGCCCGCAGGGCGAGGCGGCCCGACACGCCCGGGTGACCCAGGACGAACGCCACCGTTGCCAGGACGCCCCGTGGCGACGTGAGTGCGGGCAGCCCCACCGACCGACCGGCACCGGGCCGGGCGCCGGATCGACCCTCGAGGAGTCCGTGGACCGTCACCTCGTGGCCGTGACTCCGGAGGCCGTCCACGAGCGACACGAGGAAGGTCTCAGAGGCCGAGCCGACGCCGTTGACCACCAGGGTCACCCTGGCCATCAGGCCACCCCGTCGCGGCGCACGGGCAGCGGCCGGAGGTGCCGGTCTGCCCACAGCTGCAGGGCCAGCAGGTTCCACACCCCGCGGTGCAGGTCGAGGCGACCCGAGCGGTGGTCCTCGAACCAGGCCCGTAGCGCCGCGCGGTCGAACACACCCGAGGGGAACGGATCACGGTCCAGGAGGAGCTCCTCGACCAGCGGCCGGAGGGCGTCCCGGAGCCAGGAGGCCATGGGCACGGTGAAGCCCTTCTTGGGAACCGGGATGGACTCCGGAGGCACCCGCCGGGCCAGCGCGCCGCGGAGCGGCAGCTTGCCCGTCGTCCCGGAGACGCAGTCGGCCGGGTCGACCCGCTCGGCCAGGTCGAGGAGCTCCAGGTCGAGCAATGGGACGCGGACCTCGAGTGAGTGGAACATGGCGGCCCGATCGACCTTCTGCAGCACCATCTGCAGGTGGACGTCGAGCTCGTTGACGCGCATCCACTGGAGGAGCGCGTCCCGCCCGGGGACCCCACGCAGGTCGAATGACCCCAGGTCGTCGGGCAGCGCCGCCAGGCCGGGGGCGATCCGGTCGAAGTCCCGGGCCCGCAGGCCGGAGTGGGCGTCCAGGTACCAGTCGCCCAACGTGGGGAACAGGACACCGCGGGCCGGTCGACGCGACACCGGCAGCGGCTTGGTCGCCGCGTAGGCCGCGGCCCGAACCGGCCGGGGCCACCGGAACCAGTGGGCCGCATCGGCCACCTTCGTGAACCTGGGGTAGCCCCAGAAGAGCTCGTCGCCGCCGTCACCCGACTGGACCGTCTTGACGGACTCGGCGGCCAGCTGCGAGACGAGCAGGGTGGGGAACGACGAGTAGTCGCCGAACGGCTCGGTGTTGGCAGCCGCCACGTCGTCCACCAGCGCCAGGGCACCGGCACCGTCGATGCGTCGGACATGGGGGTCCACGCCGAGCAACCGTGCGTACTCGGCAGCGGGAGCGGTCTCGTCGCTCGCGGGATCATCCGTGCCGATGGTGAAGGCCGGCACCGGGTGGTCCGTCACCTCCTGCAGGCAGGCGGTCACCAGCGGCGAGTCGACGCCGCCGGACAGGAAGGCCCCCACCTCGACGTCGCTGACGCGCTGACGGTCCACCGCCCGGGCCACGGTCCCGGCGACCGCGTCGACGACCTCACCCGAGGGGATCCGGGACGACGCCTCGGCCGCACGGAACCGGGGACGGAACCGCCGCAGCTCCGGGGTGCCGCCCGGTCGCACCTCGAGGGTGTGGCCCGCCGGGACCTGTCCGGTGTGTTCGATCAACCCGTACCGTCCGGGCAGGTACCCCAGCCGCAGGTAGAGGTGCAGTGCGGCGGGATCCACCGCGGCCCGGTCGCAGCGGCGGTGGCGGACCACCTGGTCGTACTGGGAACCGAACACGAACGCCGCGGGGGACCACCACCACGCCAGCGGCTTTATCCCCACCGGATCACGGGCCAGCGTCAGCGTGGCGGAGTCCCTCTGGAACCAGGCCAGGGCGAACATGCCGTTGAACCGCTCCAGTGCGGCCCGTCCCCACCGGGCGAGCGACCGGAGCACCACCTCGGAGTCGCTCGTCGAGACGAAGCCGACACCCTCGGCCTCGAGCTCCCGGCGGAGCTCCCGGAAGTTGTACACCTCACCGTTGAAGACGAGTGCGTGGCCGCCGTCCTCGGTCACCATCGGCTGGTGCCCGAGCGGTGACAGGTCGATGATCGACAGCCGACGGAACCCGAGGGCACACACCCGTCCGTCGTCCCAGGCACCGGAGTCGTCCGGTCCCCGCCGGGCCATCAGGTCGCACAGGGCCCGGACCTCCGCCCGATCGGCGTCGTCCAGTCCGTCCCGGACCAGCATCCCCGTGATCCCGCACATCTCAGCCCACCCCCGTTCCCACCGCGGTCCGTTCCGACACGACGTCGCCGAGCAGGTCCGTCCAGCGGTCGATCACCACGTCCCAGCTGAACTCGCCAACCGCCCGCTCCATGCCGGCCCGACCTGCGGCTGCGGCCTCGGACGGTCGGCTCAGGTACTCCCCTGCCGCAGCGGCGAGCGCAGCCGGGTCGTCGACGGCGACCAGCCGACCGTCCACGCCGTCGCGCACCACGCTCGACACCGCCGGTCCGGCTGCGGCCACGACCGGTCGACCGGAGGCCCAGGCCTCGAGGACGACCAACCCGAAGGACTCCTCACGGGACGGGAACGCGACCACGTCGGCGGCCGCGAACAGGTCGCCACGCTCGTCGTCGTCGAAGTCGCGGCGGACCACCACGCGGTCGGCCACCTCCGGTGGCGCCGCGGCGACGAGCTCGTCGAGGCCGGACCACCCCGTGCGCCGGCCGGCGACGAGAAACTGTGCCTCCGGACAGGCCCGGAGGATCTCCGGCGCGGCGGCCAGGAGCGTGTCGATGCCCTTGGTGGCGGCGATCCGGCCAATGATTGCGACGGTCGGCCGATCGTCGACCCCGAGTCGGGCGCGGGCGGCCGCCGCGTCCGGCGGCGGTGGACTTCCCGGGACCGGGTCGACACCGGGCGGGAGCACCACGCAGCGGCGCCCGTCCACCCCGGCGCGCACCATCCAGTCGTGCTCGCTCGAGGTCAGCGCCACCGCCCGTGTCGAGCTCCGCAACGGATCCAGCACCGAACGTCCGGGCGTCCAGTCGTCGAGGTGCAGCAGCGGGACCGACACGACGGGAGTCGCCGTTCGCCGCCCGGCACGCACCGCCGCCGGGATGGTCGTGAACGGTGCCGACGTGGCGACGACGACGTCGGCCCACCCGGCCGCGTCCAGCGCGGCGCGCCACAACCGGCGCCCCCACGGCCCGTAGGCCAGGACGGTCGGCCGGATCGTCCGCCCGAGGCGCGCCCCGAGGCGCCGCCCCGCCCGGAGCACGTCCTGGCTCCGACGGGCGACCGGTAGCCGGTGCACCTCCACCCCGGCCCTGACCTCCACGCCGACCGGCAACCGACCGGCGTCGGGTGACGCAGGCGCCAGCACCGTGTCGGTGGTCACCACCCGGACCTCGTGGCCGGCGCCGACCAGGCCCTCTCCGATCCGTCGCACCAGCTCCTGCGCGCCGCCGACCGACGGGGCGTAGTTGATGCAGAGGAACGCGACCCGCACTCAGGCCCCGACGGCGCGCCGGATTGCGTCCACCACGGCGTCCTGGTCGGCCTCGGACAGGTAGGGGTGCATCGGCAGGCTCAGGACCTCGCCTGCGAGCTGCTCGGAGACCGGGAGCCCGCCCACGGCGGACGGGAAGTCCCGGTAGGCCGTCTGCTGGTGCAACGGCCGGGGGTAGTAGACGGCCGTCGGCACGCCCTCGGAACCGAGCGCCTCGGCAACGCCGTCACGGTCGGTGAGTCGCAGCGTGTACTGCGCCCAGGCCGAGGTGCACCCCTCGCCGAGTCGGGGCACGTCGACCACGTCGCCCAGCCCCTCGGCGTAGCGGTCGGCGACCCGCTGCCGGGCCACGAGCTCGTCGGCGAACACAGACAGCTTCACCCGCAGGATCGCGGCCTGGACCGTGTCGAGCCGACCGTTGATCCCGATCCGGGCGTTGTCGTACTTGTGGCTGCCCGAACCGTGCACCCGGATGGAGCGAAGCAGTGCGGCGTGCTCCTCGGAGATCGCGAACACGGCGCCACCGTCGCCGTAGCAGCCGAGCGGCTTGGCCGGGAAGAACGAGGTCGTCGTGATCGGCGCCAGCGTGCCCACGGAACGGCCGTTCCGGGTCGCCCCGAAGCTCTGGGCGGCGTCGGCCAGCACCCACAACCCCGCCGGTTCGGCGACCGCCGAGATCGCCTCGTAGTCCGCCGGCTGGCCGAACAGGTCGACGGGCACCACGCCCACGGGGCGCAGCCCGGCGGGTGGCTCAGCGATCGCCCGGGCCAGGTGGCCGGCATCGACGTTGAACGTGGCGGCCTCCACGTCGATGAACACCGGCGTCGCCCCGAGGAGGGCGACCGACTCGGCGGTGGAGGCGAAGGTGAAGCTCGGGACGAACACGGCATCGCCCGGTCCGACACCGAACGCCATCATCGCCATGACCAGCGCATCGGTCCCACTGGCGCAGCTCACCACCTGCGGCGCAGCGCAGAACGCGGCGAGCTCCGCCTCCAGCTCGGTGACCTCGGGCCCCATGATGTACTTGCCGTGGTCGAGCACCCCGGCGATGGCCGCGTCGATGCGCTCGCGCAGCACGGCCTGCTGGGCGGCGAGATCGATGAACTGCACGTCGTCCTCCGGTCTGGTTCGTCGTGGGTTGGCTGGGGGCGGGGTCAGGGCCCGTCGACCGGCCGGAGCCGATCATCGTTCAGTTCGTAGCGCCGCCCGCTGCGGGGGCAGACGAGGTCGTCGCCCAGTCGCTCCCCCTCGTGGCTCATCCACCCGATCCGGCGTGCCGGCGTCCCCACCATCAAGGCGTGGGCCGGGACGTCACCGGTGACGACCGCACCGGCGGCGACGAACGCGAACTCGCCGATCTCGTAGCCGCAGACGATGGTGGCGTTGGCTCCGATCGTTGCGCCCCGTCGGACGACCGTCGAGCGGAACTCGTCCTTGCGGGACACCTCGGCCCGGGGGTTGTAGACGTTGGTGAACACACACGACGGGCCACAGAACACCCCGTCCTCCAGGGTGACGCCGTCGTAGACGCTCACGTTGTTCTGGATCCGGCACCGGTCCCCGACCGTGACCCGGGGACCGACCACGACGTTCTGGCCGAGCGCACAGTCCGCTCCGATCGTCGACCCAGACAGCACATGGCTGAAGTGCCAGACCTTGGTGCCCGGACCGATCCGGACGTCGTCGTCCACGTACGCAGACTCGTGAACCATCACGCCCGGGAACCGCCCGTCGCCGGCGTCGTCGCCGCCCGGCCGGGCCGGCTCCGCCTCGGCGAGGGACTGCTGTGCCGCCGAGAGCACCCGCAGCACCCGGAGCCCCTCCCGACCGTCGGTGCGGGGCGCCGAGCCGTCACGGACGGACGTCAGGAAGTGCTCGCACTCGAGGCGCAGCGGCTCATCGGGTTTCAGCGCCACGGGCTCGCAGTCGGCCTTGACGGGCATGGGCACGTCGCCGTCCCACTCGACACCGTGCCGATAGACGACGAGCTTGGTGTCCCAGGACTCGACGTCGTCGAATACGGCCATCCCGTCGGAGCCGACGACCACCAGCCGCTGCTCCTTGAACGGGTGGAGCCACGACACGAACACGTGCGCCTCCGGTCCCGAGGGGAAGCGCAGATGGGTCGTCGTGACGTCTGGGACACCGGTCGACAGGAACGTGGAACCGACCGCCACCACCTCGTCGGGCTCCTCACCGGCGAGCGCCAGCAACATGGAGAGGTCGTGCGGGGCGAAGCTCCAGAGGATGTTCTCCTCCCGGCGGATCTTCCCCAGGTTGAGCCGATTGGAGTACAGGTAGCGGAGGTCGCCCAGCTCACCGCGCTCGACCAGGTCGACGAGTGCCAGGAAGGCCGGGTGGTACTGCAGCAGGTGGCCCACCATCAGGGTGACGCCAGCGGCATCGGCGGCGTCCACCACCTCCTCGGCGTCCTCCACCCGCAGCGCCAGGGGCTTCTCGACGAACACGTGCTTGCCGGCGGCGATGGCGGCCAACGCCAGCTCGGCGTGCTGCCGGGCCGGAGCGGCGATGGCGACCGCACCGATGGCATGGTCGGCGAGCACCTCGCTGAGCTCCCGAGCTTCAGCGCCGTGCTCAGCGGCAAGCGCTGCAGCGATCTCGGTGGCCGGATCCACCACGGCCACTAGCTCTCCGAGCTGGGCGAAGGAGCGAACCAGATTGCGACCCCAGTAGCCGCAGCCGATCACCGCTACCCCGATACTCGGACCCCCGGTGGTCATAAATCGCTCGCCCCCTGTGACGCTCACTCCGGCGCCATCAGTGTACGGGGACGGACCCTGAATCCTCCGACCCGACGACGGTCGACCACCATGCGGCACTCACGACATCGGGAGCGAAGTGGGAGCGAATCCACTCCTGCAGCAGTAGTCCCGACTCCGCAGCAGGCTGGGGGTGCTCGATGAAGAACTCGACGGCAGCGACGAGCCCCTGGAGATCCCCCTGCTCGACGACCAATCCTCGACCATCGGCCAGCAACGCTGGGAGGCCTCCTGTCGCCATGGCCACAACCGGCGCACCCCGGGCACCAGCCTCGAGCGCCACCAGTGGGAGTGGGTCCTCCCGACTGGGGATGACCACGACTCCAACTGTTTCATCATCGCTCCAAGGGTCGTCGGACGGCTCGATCCACTCGGTCGCCGACGACGCCTCCACCCACCACTGGTCACGGCCCGCCGGACGACCGCCGATCCATCTCACTGGAACGTCGATACCTCGCCGATGGAGTTCGGTGGCGATGGCGTTCATCCGGTCAGCTCCCTTGCGCCAGTCCGGCGAACCCACGCCGACCACCCTCCGTGCGATCGGCCGTGTGGGTTCGAGCGGAGCGATGACGTCCGCACAGCCGGGCACGACTGGAGTCGGGCCGCCCCAGCCACAGAAGCGTTCGATGGAAGCGGAAACCTCGGGGGTCACGACTGCGACGGTCTCGGCACGATTGAGCTCGTCCCGGAGGAGGGCGGGCTCGACGCATCGACTCAGCGCCACATCGAGTTCGTGGAGATGGATCGCAGTCGCCGCCGACGGCGGCCCGGCTCCGAGGAGTTGCAGGGATCCCGCTCCGTGCCAGACCACGAGGTCCGGATGGGGAAGGCGTCGCGCCGCACGGCGGACGTCCATCGAGACAGCCGCTGCCGCAATGCGACCACCGAGCGGGGCGGCGAGTCGAGCCCCTCGGCGGCGGGTCGATTGCCACACCACGCCGACTGCAACACCAAGCCGCTCGAGATGACGACGCACGGGGCCATCCCATCCAGCGAGCACGGAGACTCGGCGGCGCTCGACCTCGGGGAGCGCCCCGAGGTAGCGACCCAGCACCACCGGTACACCACTGCGGCTGAGGTCGTGGACCACGATCCGTACCGTCCGATCCCCAGCGGTCACGTGACCCCCTCGAGGTCGGTGATGGCCGACCACCACAGGGGTGCGACTTCGTCCGGCAGGTGCGAACTACCGAGCGTCTCCGCCAAGTGACCTCCGACCCCTGCGCGGCGATCTGGATCATCGATGAGACCGCCCACGATGTCAGCCATCCCGAGCACGTCACCCTGAGCGACGACGAGGTCGCCGTGGCCGGCCCGCTCGAGCATCGAACGCACCCCACCGGAGTCCATCGCCACAACGGCCCGACCCGAGGAGGCAGCCTCCAGTACCACGAGCGGGTACGGGTCCTCACGTGCGGTCGAGACGACCACGTCAGCTGCGGCAATCCAGGCTCGGGCGTCGTCGGTCGTCTCGAGCACGACACAGCGATCACCGAGTCCTGCAGCCCGACGGTCGAACTCCAACTCACGCCACCCCACCGTCGTGGTGGAACCCCCGACCCAGACTCCAACCGGTGGCTGCTCGTGGCGCCCGAGACATCGCAGTAGGTCGATGAACCTGTCGCTTCCCTTTCGAGTTGAGGCTTCACCACAGGACACGACGAGCGGACGCCCACCGGTTGTGCCGGATCGCTGCCGGCACAACCGAAGAGATGACTCGGCGACTTCGTAGGGGCTGATGATCTCAGGCACCTCCGTGACCCGAGTCGGATCGATCCCCCACCGATCGACCAGCATCGACCGAACTGCTGGACCAGCAGCGAGCCAGTGGTCCACCGAGGCAGCTGCATGCGTTCGACGTGAACCCGAAGGCAGGACACGATCCGCCACGCCGTCGAGCTCGTGGACGATCACGACTCGGCGGCCGCAACGGCCTGCTGTCCCATCGAGGCCGGCGAGAGTGTTGACGACCTCTACATCCACTTCATCTCTCGACCACCGCGCTGAGCGGGACACGAGGTGGGAAGCGCCCTCAGTCACTCGTGATGATGCGAATCCGTCGATGAGGTCCGGGACTCGCCGAGCGAACCGCCGGAATCCTCCGGCCACCGACGTCGGGCCCAACGCCTCGAACTCGTCGAGAAGAGGCCCTCCTCCGAGGAGGACTGTCGACGTCTCGACTGCGGAGACCGAGTGCTTCATCCACCTGAGGAACTCGAGCAACGACGCTGGAGCACCAGTCCTCGACGCATCGTGTCCGATGAACCGGACGGAGGAGACGCTCACACCCTGATTGTGCCAGCCAGCACTGGACCTCACGGAGGAACGCCGAACGAGGCGCTCGACTAGTCAGGCAATTCGTGACCGACCCGTGCAGGGTCCCCTGCCGGAGTCGTTGGTGCCGAATCCGCACCACTGTCGCTGCCGGGAACGCGCAGATCGACGACAACGCTGAGCTCTCGAGGATCGACAAGCTCTGCGGCCCGAGCGGACATCGGCGGGACGTCGACCGCAGAGATCAACGGATGCCCCGATGCGATCGGGTCCTCCTCGCTCCCGGTCAGAACCTCGTGAAGCTTCTCGCCCGGTCGGAGGCCGGTGTAGACGATCGAAACCTTGCGCGGAGAGTCAGCGATCAGTCGTCGAGCCAGATCATCGATTCGAACTGGTTCTCCCATGTCCAAGATGAGCACCCGACCGTTGTGTTCGAGTGCCCCTGCCTGCACCACGAGCTCGCAGGCCTCAGGGATCGTCATGAGGAAGCGCGTCACCTCCGGGTCCGTCACCGTCACTGGACCTCCCGCTGCAATCTGAGCTCGGAAGAGGGGAATGACGGACCCACGACTTCCGAGCACGTTGCCGAACCGAACGCTCAGGTACGTGCCGGAATAGTCGATCGCCGCCTGAGCTGTGAGCCGCTCGGCGAAGCGCTTGGTCAGACCGAGTACGGACGTCGGGGCGGCGGCCTTGTCCGTCGAGATGTTGACGAATCGCTGGACCTCGTATCTCCCCGACAGGCTCAGCAGGTTCTGGGTCCCCCACACATTGGTCTTCCATCCCTCCTCGGGATGCATCTCCAGAAGCGGAAGGTGCTTCAGCGCTGCAGCGTGGAACACGACCTCGGGCCGATGCTCGGCGAACACCTCGTCCATTCGCTGTCGGTCTCGAATGCACCCGACAACAATGTTGCGGGAGTCGAGGAGACCCCGCCCCTCGATCGACAACTGAACATCCTGGAGAGCAGACTCATCTCGATCGAGCATGACCAGCTCCGCCGGAGCGAAACGGCTGATCTGCCGACACAACTCCGACCCGATCGATCCTCCTGCGCCCGTGACGAGGACCCGACGTCCGGTGAGGTAGTCGGCCACCTGCGAGACGTTCAGGTTCAACTCACGACGGCCGAGGAGATCCTCCGCCTCGATGGGCCGAATGTCGCCGATTCCCACTGCGCCGATGAGGTCGTGCACCGCCGGCAGGACGAAGACCTCGGTGTCGACACGGTCCGTTCGAGCCGTGATCGACCGGAGAACCTCCCCGGAAGCCGACGGAATCGCAATGAGCACCTTGCGCGCTCCGGTGAGCTTGGTGACGGTAGCGAAATCGTCGGAGGTTCCGAGCACGGGCACGCCCTTGACCCGGAGGTTCCGAAGATCAGGGTTGTCATCGAGCAGTGCGACGGGCTCGTACGGGCCAGAACGAAGCATCGACAGGACGATCCTGCGGCCGGCTTCTCCAGCCCCGATGATCACGATCGGTTCGCGATCAGGTCCGGCCCGTCGCAATCGGTCCATGCGGATGCGCCACATGAAGCGGGCCGCCGACATGAACCCCAGTGCGAGGAAGGCGGAACTCACAGCGACGCTCACCGGGAGAACTCGGCCGTCGACTGGCACAGCGAGAGCGAGTACGACCACGGCCAACGTGGTCAGAGCAGTCGCCTTCACCACCGCAGCGAGTTCCTCGAACGTCCCGTATGCCCATCGGTGGACGAACAGGCCGCAGCGAAACCCGAGGACGGTGTAGAGGACCGCAGCGAGCGCTGCGAAGATCGCCACAGACCGCCATGGAACGTCCCGAAACACCAGATCGAACCGAAACAGTGCGGCACAACTCAGGCCGAGCGCCCATGCACACGAGTCGATGGCCACCTGGATCAAGAATCGGCGACGAATCAACACCGCCCCGAACCGCTTGCCGATTTCTCCACGCATGAGCCCCGCTACCCCCTCGAAACGCCGCCATGATTGAACCAGATTCGACACGGGTCCACAAATGAACCCGGTACGGACTCCACCGGGAGGAACGCCGGATGCGGCGATCGCCTGAGTGAGTTCGCCGTCACTCGCACCTCCGTCGTGAGCCGGCGCCGCACGGCGACCGGTCCACACATCATGCGTGCAGTTGATCGGAATGACGCTGGGCAATCCCACCCTCGAGTGACCACAAAGCTTCACACGAGCGCCGGTTACGGCGAGGACTGGGTATCGTGCTCGTTGTGCATTCGTGGAGGTTGCGCTCATGAAGATCGTCGTGACAGGCGGAGCCGGGTTCATCGGCGGAAACCTCTGCCGTTGGCTCAGCAGTACGGACCAGGTCAGCGAGATCGTGGCGCTCGACAATCTCGCCACAGGTTTCCGGTCCAACCTCGACGGCACCGAGGCCGTCCTCGTCGAGGGCTCCATCCTCGACCCAGACTGTCTGGACGAGTGCTTCTCCGGGGCCGACTCAGTGATCCACCTCGCAGCTCGGCCATCGGTGCCGAGGTCGGTGGCCGATCCGGTGCCGTCGCACGAGGCGAACGCCACCGGGACCATGGAGATCCTCGAGGCCGCCCGCAGAGCCGGCGGGGTGCAGGTGATCGTGGCTTCGTCGTCGTCGGTCTACGGAGGGAACCTGACCCTGCCGAAGTCGGAGGATCTGGCGTGCCAGCCGCTCAGCCCCTACGCAGCCTCCAAGCTCGCCACCGAGTCCTACGCCCTCGCCTGGCAGTCCAGCTACGGGCTGCCAACGTTGGCGTTCCGATTCTTCAACGTGTTCGGACCGCTGCAGCCGCCCCGGCACGCCTACTCGTCGGTGGTGCCGGCGTTCCTCGCCGCAGCCATGGAGGGCCGCCCGCTGCCGGTGCACGGCGATGGAGAACAATCGCGGGACTTCACATTCGTGGACACCGTCTGCGAGGTCCTGACCATTGCCGCCGTGCGCAGCGTGACCGATCCGGGTCCGGTCAACTTGGCGTACGGCAGCCGGACCAACCTGCTGGAACTGATAACCCACATGGAGCGACTGCTCGGCACATCGCTCGCCGTGGAGCACGTGGAACCCCGTCAAGGGGACATGCGCCACACGCAGGCCGACAACACCAAGCTCGTGACCCTTTTTCCCGACGTGACCCCAGTGTCCCTCGAGGCGGGCCTCAAGCTGACCATCGAGTGGTTCCGGTCACGACCGGATCTGCTCGAGATGGCGACGATCGGCTGAACTCGGCCCGAGCGGGCAGTCGCACGAATCATCGGACTGGCAAGGGGGCCCAGTGGTATCGTCCACCGAGAGAGAGGACCGAAGCGTGTGGGGCGACGTGACTGGTCGAGTTGAGGGACGTGTCGTGGTGATCGGGCAGGGCTACGTGGGCCTGCCGGTGGCCATGCGTGCAGTCGACGCCGGGTTCGATGTGATCGGATTCGAAGTCGACGAGCGCAAGTGCAACATGTTGAACGCTGGCCGCTCGCCGGTGGAGGACATCACGGATGATCAACTCGAGGCGGCATTGCGTGCCGACCGGTACCGGGCGACGATCAATCCGATCGACATCGCCCACTTTGACGTGGCGGTGGTCTCGGTACCCACGCCCATGGCCGAAGGCGCTCCCGACCTGAGCTTCATCGAGTCGGCTGCGACGACGCTAGCCCCGCACGTCCGAGAGGGCTGCACGGTCATCCTCGAATCCACCACCTACCCGGGAACCACCGAGGAACTCGTCGCTCCGCTGCTCGAGGACGGGTCCGGCCTGCGGGCGGGCGCTGACTTCCACCTCGGCTACAGCCCCGAGCGCATCGATCCTGGCAACCCGACGTGGCGGCTCGAGAACACCCCGAAGGTCGTCTCCGGGGTCGACGAGGCGTCGCTCAAGGCCGTCCAGGAGTTCTTCGATCGCCTCGTCGACCAGACCGTGCCGGTGTCGGGCACCCGGGAAGCCGAAATGGCGAAGCTGCTCGAGAACACGTTCCGTCACGTCAACATCGCGCTGGTCAACGAACTCGCCATCTTCGCCCACGATCTCGGAATCAATGTGTGGGAGGCGATCGACGCTGCATCAACGAAGCCATTCGGCTACATGCGGTTCACTCCCGGCCCCGGCGTCGGCGGCCACTGCCTTCCGATCGATCCGTCGTACCTGAGCTGGCAGGTTGAGCGCTCGCTCGGACAGAAGTTCCGGTTCGTGGAGTTGGCCAACGACGTCAACGAGCACATGCCCGACTACGTCGTTCGCCGCATCCAGAACCAACTGAACGATCAGGGAAAGGCGGTACGCGGCTCATTGGTGCTGCTCTACGGCTTGGCGTACAAGGCGAACACTGGTGACGCCAGGGAGACGCCGACACGTCCGATCATCGACCAACTGCTGGATCTCGGCGCCGACGTGCTGGTGGCCGACCCGCACGTCGACCTGGCGACCATGCCCGAGGGGATCAGCCTGGTGACCGGCGGACAGGCCGACATCGACCGGGCCGACACGATCGCCTATCTCGTCGACCACGCCGGGTTCGACCGGGACCTGATCGGAGGCGCTGAGATCCCCATCCTCGACTGCCGCCGGGTGCTGCACGGCCCGAACGTCAAACCACTCTGAGTCCGCCTCTGGTCCCGTCTCGCCCGGTCCCATCTCGACCGGTCCCGTCTCGCCCGGTCCCATCTCGACCGGGCAGTGGAAACCGGACGAGAGGACCGTTCGGGAGTGACGATCAGTCGGCACGCACCCGGATCGTGTGCCAACCGCGTGCGCCGTCCGGGGCCACATCGGTGACCTGTGCGGTCTGGGTCTCGCCGGCTTCGTCAGTCGCCCGGACCCGCAGCGTGTGCTCACCCGGATCGGGCGTCCACGACAGCGACCACTGCCTCCAGGTCGACTCGGAGTACGCCTCGCCGAGCCGGGCCTCCCGCCACTCGCCGTTATCGACCTGCACCTCGACCCGGGTGACTTCGCCGAGCATCGACCAGGCCACTCCGGCCACCGGCGTGGGTGACCCGGCGGGGACAGTCGCCCCGACCCGAGGGACGTCGATGCGGGACTGGGTGAGGACCGGTCCCTCGACCGACCATCCCCGCGGGATCCAGTAGCCCTCGAACTCGTCGAAGCGAGTGAGCCGGATCTCACTCAGCCACTTCGTCGCCGACACGTAGCCGTACAGACCCGGCACGACGAGGCGGGCAGGGAACCCGTGCTTGGCAGTCAGCGGTTCCCCGTTCATACCAACGACCACCAGAGCGTCGCGACCGTCGAGGACAGCCGTCGGGAACCCGGCGGTGAACCCGTCGACCGACACCCCCACGATCTGGTCGGCTCCGGGTTGGACCCCGGCCTCGGCGAGCAGGTCGTCGAGACGGCACCCCAACCAGCGGGCCGTACCGATCAGGTCGCCACCGACCTCGTTGGAGACACAGGCGATCGTGACGACACGTTCGATCATCGGACGAGCGAGGAGCTGGTCGTAGGTGAGCGTCACCGGGCGATCGACCCGACCCGTGATCTGCAACGTCCAGTCGTCGGTGCCGATCTGCGGTACGACGAGCGCCGTGTCGATCCGGTAGAAGTCCTCCGTGGGCGTCACGAACGGACCCACACCATCGACCCCGACCGAAGCGGCGGGGGGAACCGGAGGCGCCGGACTCACCGGCTGGGGCAGGAACACCTTGAGCCGGTCGACCGTGACGGCGGCCTGGCGCTGCAACCACCGCCCGGCGACCGCCACGGCCACCGACGCACCAGCGACACCGGCGGACACCCCGAGGAATCGGCGCCGGCTGTCGGCCTGCAGTGCCCGCATCGACACGGCCCGGTCCGCTGCGAGTGCCGCGGCGGCCTCGGCTCCGGCCGACTCCGTTCGTACCGGGCCCCAGCCGGCGGCCGCGAGGGGACCCAGCAGCCGCAGCACTCCGAACGTGACCACACCAGCGATCACGCTCGGAACGACCGACACCGGCCCGGCACTGCCCCGACCGAGCGACGCCACAGCACCAGCACCGGCGAACACCACCACAGCGGTGCCCGCAGCGAACCAACGACCACGGGCCGCCCAGACCCCGGCGAGGGCGGCGACGACAGTGATGATGAGCAGCGTTCCGGCGATCAGCACCACCTTGTCGCTGGTCCCGAACGTGTCGATGGCCCAGTCCTTGACCGCAGGCGGGACCGCATCGATCACGCGGTCCCCGACGACCACCACCGGGGACCGCCACCGGTCCCACACCCCGGCGAGCAGCTCCCCGATCGCCAGGCCTGCGCCCGCCGCCACGATCCCGCAGATCGCTCCGACCCACACGGGCGGCCGAGTCGAGTTGGCGTCGCCGTCGCCGCCACCGGACTCCTCGAGGCGATCCTCGGGATGGAACACGCTCACACCCCCAGCTTGCCCCGAGGCGACCCGCCGGCACCGGCACTCCCCCACCCCGCGCCTGCTTTGTGGTGCGAGCTACAGGCATATGCCTGTAGCTCGCACCACAAAGCAGCGGGACGACGGGGGGGACGACGGGGGGTCAGGGAGCGGCGACGACGAGTTGAGCCACGGCATCGTTCGCCCAGTCGCTCACGGGTCCGGGGACGATGCCGAGTCCAATCACGCCGACGAGCGACAGTGCGAGCGCCAGACCGGTCGCAGCTGGGATGCGCAGACGGGTGGCGCCCTCCGGTGCCTCACCGAAGTACATCGTCGCCACGATCCGCAGGTACATGAACGCCGAGACGACGGCGGTCAGCATGGCCACGACGGCCACCCAGTCGAAGCCCGACTCGACCGCGGCGGTGACCACGTAGAGCTTGGCGAGGAACCCGACCGTCAGCGGCACACCGGCCTGCGACAACAGGAGCACGGCGAACGTGAGCGCCAGCCCCGGCCGCAACGACGCCAGACCCCGGTAGTCCTCGAGCGACTGGTGGTGCTCACCGGTGCGTCCGACGACCGTCACCACCGCAAAGCTCCCGGCGGCCATGAACGTGTACGCCAGCAGGTAGAACAACGCCGCCTCGGTTCCCGCCGGCGAAGCTGCGAGCACGCCGAGCAGGATGAACCCGGCGTGGTTGATCGAGGAGTACGCCAGCATCCGCTTGACGTTGGTCTGAGCGATCGCCCCGAACGCACCCACGACGAGGCTCAACACCGCCAGTGCAGCCACGAGCGGGCGCCACTCGCCGGCGTAGGCCGGACCGAACGCCACGACGAACACCCGGAGGAGCGCTGCGAACGCACCGACCTTCACTGCGCCTGCCATGTAACCGGCGATCGGGGTCGGCGCGCCTTGGTAGACATCCGGGGCCCAGGCATGGAACGGCACGGCGGCGATCTTGAATCCGAACCCGACGAGCATCAACGCCAACCCGCCGAGCAGCAGTGCGTTCTGGGTGACCACATCAGTGGAGAGGAACCCTTGGATCTCTGCGAGGTTGGTCGACCCGGTGGCACCGTAGGTGAGCGCAATTCCATACAACAGGAACGCAGAGGAGAACGCTCCGAGCACGAAGTACTTGAGGCCCGCCTCCTGTGAAGACATCCGGCGACGGTGCATTGCGGTCAGCACGTATGCGGCAACGGAGAGGATCTCGAGCCCGACGAACAACACGATGAGATCATCAGCGGAGGCCATGGTGACTGCACCGGACGCCGAGAGCAGGATCAACACGTACCACTCGGGTGATTCGAGCGACTCCCGCTGCAGGTAGTCCGCCAACAGCAGCGATGCGAACACCACGGAGATACACACCACCACGGTGGCGAACAGCGAGAATCCGTCGAGGCCGACGGCACCGCCGATGAGGGTCTCGGGTCCGGAGTCGAGGAAGCGCTGCCACAACGGCACGACGGCGCACCCGGCGGCCACGGCAGCGGAGATGGTCCACACGGGGGCGAACCACGCCGGTACCCGACGCTTGAGCACCGACACCACGGTGAGCAGCAGGATCCCGCCCAGCATGAGGATGAGGTTCGGTGCGATCGCCGCCCAGTCGACCGACGGGAGGACGAACTGCTCGACGGGCTCGACGAGCACGTCCTGGAGCGACGCCGCAAGGACTCCGAGGGGCGACATCAGCCCTCACCCCCGCTGGAGCCGGAGTGTCCCCCACCTTCTGCGCCGGAGGTCGATGCGGGAGCGGGTCCGACGAACTCGTAGACGCTCTGCTCGAAGCCGTCGACGGACTCGTCGACGTGGTCGATGAGTGCCTTCACCGACGGCTCCATGCGGTCGAGCATCAAGCCGGGGAACAAGCCCAGCACGACGATCAGCACCAACAGCGGTGCCATGACGAGGAACTCCGACGGTCGCATGTCGGGGATCTTGGCGTTCTCGCCGGTCGCCGGTCCGTGGAAGGTGCGCTGGTAGGCCCACAGGAGGTAGAGGGCGGCGAGGATCACTCCGGTCACCGCAATGATGCCCCAGACCCGAGACGTCTGGAACGCCCCGAGCAGGGCGAGGAGTTCACCGGGGAACCCGTTCAGCCCCGGCAGGCCGACCGAGGCGAGCACCACGATCGTCATGACCGCAGCGAGGAGCGGAGCGGACTTCTGCAGGCCGGACAGCTGCGAGATCTCACGGGTGTGGCGACGCTCGTAGACCATGCCGACCAACAGGAACAACGCACCGGTGGTGATCCCGTGGTTCACCATGATGAGGATTCCGCCCTCGATACCCACGACGGTGAGACTGAAGAGCCCGAGCACCACGAATCCGAGGTGGGCGATCGACGAGTAGGCGACGAGTCGCTTGAGGTCGGTCTGCATGGTCGCAGCGATGGCGCCGTAGGTGATGCCGAGCACCGCCATGGTCAACAGCACCGGTTTGGCCCAGACGGCGGCCTCGGGGAACAGGTAGATGCCGAAACGCAGGAACCCGTAGGTGCCCAGCTTCAACATGACCGCCGCCAGGATGACCGAACCGGCGGTCGGGGCCTGGGTGTGGGCGTCGGGAAGCCACGTGTGCAGCGGGACGAGCGGCACCTTGATGGCGAACGCCACGGCGAACGCCACGAAGATGACCCGGGCGGCAACGTTGGAGATACCGGGATCGTTGGCGATCTCGAGCAGGTTGAACGTGAGCTCGCCACCGACGCCACGCTGGTGCAGGACTGCTGTGGCGACCAACCCCACGAGCATCAGCGCCGAGCCGAACATCGTGTAGAGGAAAAACTTGGTCGCGGCCGTGGTCCGCTCGGCGTACCCCCACAGTCCGATCAGGAAGTACATCGGGACCAGCACCAGTTCGAAGAACACGAAGAACAACACCAGGTCCAACGCCATGAACACGCCCATGGACGCACCCATCAGCACACACAGCCATGCGTAGTACGGCTTGGGATCGTGGTGCGGAGTGGCGCCGAGCATGGCGATCGGGAAGATCAGGCCCGTGAGCACGATCAGGAACAGCGAGATCCCGTCGACGCCGAACGTGAGCGAGATGCCGATCTCCTCGACCCACGGCTGTTCCACGGCGAACTGGAACCCAGCCTCGTCGCCGTTGAACTGGGTCAGCAGGTAGATGGCGAGGATGCCGGTGGTGGCGGAGAAGAGCAACGCCACCGGCCGGAACAACTCGATGCGTCGGGCGGGCATGACTGCCAGCACCAGTGCGCCCACAAAAGGCACCCCGATGAGCGCAGGGACCAACCAGTTGAGGGAGTTCGAGGCGATCACAGGCTCATCCTCACCACTGCGAAGACGACCACGGCCAACGCTCCGGCACCGATCCCGAACGCATAGCTGCGCACGAAGCCGGTCTGCAGCCTGCGGGTGATCTCACCGGCCCTGACAGTCACGCCACCCACACCCCGGACGGCGCCGTCGACCACGTTGTGATCGAAGTCGGCGACACCCTGGAACGCCGCTTCACCCGGACCACCGACGACCTCGGCGTAGGAGTCATCGATGTACCAGGCGTGGGCGAACACCGGCTGCTCGATCTTGGCGGGGTCGACCCGGTGGCGCTGGTAGACCCGCCAGGAGAACAAGACTCCGAACGACGCCCCGGCGATGGACACCAGGGCCAATACCCACTGGACCGCCGCCGGGGGCAGCCCGCTCTGGCCCTCGAGCACTGGTTCGACCCAGTGGTCGAGGAAGTGGAGTTGATCGGCGAACGGCAGGTTCAACAGACCGGCCACTGCGGCGAACGCAGCGAGCACGACCAGCGGGCCGAGCATGAGCGCAGAAGGCTCCCGCGGCGTGTGGTCCGGGGTCAGGTGGTGGTCATCGTGGGCGCCGTGCGCCGGGGCCGGATGATCTGCAGCGGCGCCGTCGGCATGATCGTCGGAACCGGTTGGAGCCTCCGGCAACGACTCCGGAGCGGCGGTGCGCCACTTCTCGGTACCACCGGCGAAGGTCATGATCATCAGACGGGTCATGTAGAACGCCGTGAGCACCGCAGCGATGATCCCGACGACCCAGAGCAACTGGCCTGCCGGCTTCACCTGGAACGATCCGGCGAGGATCTCGTCCTTGGACCAGAAGCCCGAGAACGGTGGGATCCCGCTGATGGCCAACCAACCGATGAACATCGTGGCGAAGGTGACCGGCAGGTACCTGCGCAACTGGCCGTAACGACGCATGTCCTGTTCGTGGGCCATCGAGTAGATGACCGCACCCGCACCGAGGAACAGCAGTGCCTTGAAGAAGGCGTGCGTGATCATGTGGAAGAGGGCACCCACGTAGTTCTGCGAACCGATCGCAATGAACATGAACCCCAGTTGCGACACGGTCGAGTACGCGAGCACCTTCTTGATGTCGTTCTGTGCGACGGCCGCACCCGCAGCGAGGAGCGCCGTGACGGCACCGACCCAGGCGATCAGATCGTTGGCCCACCCGGCGGCCTCGAGAATGGGACTGAGTCGGGTGAGCAGGAACACCCCCGAGGTCACCATGGTGGCGGCATGGATCAGCGCAGAGACCGGTGTGGGTCCGGCCATGGCGTCGGGCAACCACACGAACAGCGGCAACTGGGCCGACTTGCCGGTGGCGGCCAGGAAGAACAGCAGTGCTATCACCGTGGCCGTCCCTGACGAGACACCCGGTGCAGCG
>Ga0194130_10002522_pt1 | contig 26400 bp, 18 predicted proteins | sample TA2KigsurfametaG_FD_160084 | JGI IMG/M metagenome (GOLD analysis project Ga0194130, IMG submission 160084) | Freshwater microbial communities from Lake Tanganyika, Tanzania - TA2015050 Kigoma 12 surface | ecosystem: Environmental > Aquatic > Freshwater > Lake | place: Tanzania: Lake Tanganyika... | reverse complement strand
GCGTTCTTGTGAGACGATCATGGCGTTGGGCCTCCGTGAGGATGGGTTGGTTTTCAGACCCCCTTCCATTCTCCGAGGCCCAACACCTTTTCATCTGCTGTCCCTGCATGCTGGCAGTGGCTTCCGCACCAGAAAATACAGCCGAAACGATCGTTCCGTCGCCCGAGACAGGCGAGATTTGCGAGTTACGCCCGATTCTAAACCGCATCGGGCGCCGGTGCTGCGACGCGGTCCTCGAGCCGTCTGCGGTCGGTCACCGCTGACCGGCGTCCGCTGAGTCCAGGAGGCGATCGAGGTTGCCGCGGCCGGAGTCGCCGCGGGCGGGCCAGGCTGCCAGCAGCATGTCCTGCACCGCCGGCCCCCCTGGGGCCTCGCGACGCATGGCGAACCGGAGTTCGAGCGACACGACCCGCTCGGAGCCGTCGTGGCTCGCGTTCCAGGACCGCGCCAGGGCGGCGGCCGTCGGACTTGCGAACCTGCGGCACTCCTCGCCGGCAAGATTCCAGAACAGCTTGTGCCAGCGGTGGGTGCCGAGCGACGAAAACCCGCCGGCTGGACGGTCGCGTTCGATCGGCCTTCCGTGCCGCAAGAGGTCGACGACCCGCCCATCGGCCAGCGTGGCCTCGCCATACACCCACTGCTCCTGAAGCGGGATCGTGCCGAACATGTCCCAGCGCTGATCCAGCGCCAGCATCACGGAGCGCACCGGGGGGGGGGAGGGATCGATCGCCCAGCAAGCCGCCCCGCTGAAGGAAAGCGGCCGCGGCGACCGCGGCGGCCACGCCGCTGACCAGTGAGCCCGTCCATCCGAGGCGCACGAGGCCGTCTTCCCGCCGGCGGCCCGGCACCGCGTCCCACGCCGCAGCGGGGACCAGCGGCAGCCACGCGGCGATGCCCACCGGTGCGAAGATCCCCACCCACATCGTCGTCCAGACCGCGACGTGAAAGAGCATGAACAAGGCGACCACCACGCCGCGGATGGTGCGCTGCGGCACGAGAACGGCGATGATCGGCCCGCCGAGTTCGAGCGCCAGGATCAGCCAGGTAGCCGGCCGCGTGAGCCAGTCGTGCTCGGCCAGGGCCATGCCCCAGGAGTTGCCATGGTCGTGGACGGAAAGCGCATACGACAGCGTTGCGCCCGAGAGCCATGCGTCGTTGAGCTTGGCGAGGCCGGCTCCCAGGTAGACGGCCGCGACTTGGAGCACGAGCGCCGCTGAGGCGACCGACAGCACGGCCCCGGGTGTCGGCCCCCGGCGGGAGCCGACAGCCCAGGCGGCCCCCAGCGGGAGGAACATCGACCAGAAGAGCAGGCAGACCAGCAGGAAGTCTCCCGCATTGGCGGCCGGCGCCGTCCGCTGCACGACACTGACCGTGGCCATCCAGGCCGCGACGGTGGCGGCCCTGCTGCCCACGCCGGTCGCCAGCCACGCGCCCGCGAGGCCCTCGACCGCGAGCACGGTCGTTCCCCACCAGGCCGCGTCCCAGAGGAGGGCGAGCGACCACGTGGCTGACGTTCCCTGGTACTCGCGGAGCAGGTCCGGCGGAAACACGCCGTCGGCCGCGAACATGAGCGAGTGGGTTCGAAACCGCAGCCAACAGTCGCAGACGAGGATCAGCCCCAGCGCGATGCGAAATGCCGCAAGGCTCCGCGCGTCGAGCGTGAAGCAGTCTCGCCACCAGGCGGCGAACTTCCATGGCCGAGAGTCGGGCCGACGTCCGTTCCACATGAGCCGGCGACCTGCCGCCTCCGCACGCGTTCCTTGAACGAACTCCGGCTCGAAACTACAACAACGCGGAGTCATCGGGCGAGCCCAGTCCGACCACCAGCCGCAACCGTCGCAGGAGTTTCGAGATGCACGTTCCCGTGGTGGTGCTCGGCGGCGGCCCCGGCGGCTATGCGGCGGCATTCCTGGCGGCGGATCTGGGCATGCAGGTGGCGCTCGTCGAGCGCGACGAACGGCTGGGGGGCACGTGCCTGCTTCGCGGCTGCATTCCCTCCAAGGCCCTGCTGCACGTCGGGCGGGTGCTGTCCGAGGCCCGCGAGATGCAGGACTGGGGCATCGCGTTCACGAAGCCCACGATCGACGTCGCGGCGCTCCGCAGCCGCAAGGACAAGGTGATCGCGGCCCTCACGGGGGGGTTGGCCCAACTGGCCAAGCGGCGGAACGTCACGGTCGTGCACGGCAACGCCCGATTCGTGAACTCGACCACGCTCGAGGTTTCCCCGACGGCGGCGGGAGGGGCGAGCCAGCGGATCACCTTCGACCACTGCATCCTGGCCAGCGGCTCCAGGCCGGCGAGGATTCCCGCGTTCGACATCGGCAGCCCGCGGGTGATGGATTCGACGGGGGCCCTCGAACTCGCCGACGTGCCTGAGTCGTTGTTGGTCGTGGGTGGAGGCTACATCGGCTTGGAGATGGGCACGGTGTATGCCGAACTCGGCGCGCACGTCTCGGTCGTGGAACTCACCGACACCCTCTTGCCGGGGGCCGATCGCGACCTGGTGAAGCCGCTGCAGAAGCGGCTTGAAGGCCTGTTCGATGCGATCATGCTGCGGACGAAGGTGGTCAAGCTCGAGGACACCGGCACGGCGGTTCGCGTCACGTTCGAGGGGCCCGACGGACCGGCGACGAAGCACTATTCGCGGGTGCTCGTCGCGGTGGGGCGGCGGCCCAACTCCGATGGAATCGGCCTGGAGAACACGCAGGTGGTGGTGAATCCCAAGGGATTCGTGGAGGTGGACGGGCAGCAGCGAACGGCCGATCCGCACATCCTCGCGATCGGTGACGTCTGCGGGGAGCCGATGCTCGCGCATCGCGCGAGCCATCAGGGGAAGGTGGCGGTGGAGGCCCTGCACGGTGAGGCGGCCCTGTTCGCTCCCAGGGCGATTCCGGCGGTGGTGTTCACCGATCCCGAGATCGCCTGGGCGGGCCTCACCGAGCAGGAGGCGGTCGCGACGGGGCGGAACGTGGAGATCAGCAAGTATCCCTGGGCCGCCAGCGGCCGGGCCCACGCCCTCGGGAGGACCGACGGGCTCACGAAGCTCCTCGTCGACCAGGAAACCGACACCGTCCTGGGTGTGGGCCTCGTGGGACCCGGGGCGGGTGAACTGGTGGCCGAGGGCGTGCTGGCCATCGAGATGGGCTGCTCGGCCCGGGATCTGATGGAAGCCATCCACCCGCACCCCACGCTGGGCGAGACCGTGGCCTTCAGCGCCGAGAACTATTTCGGCGTGGCCACCGAGATCTACCGCCCGCGTTCCGAGGCGGCCGGACGCTGACCGGGTGGGTTCGAGCGGGATCGGCATGGTTCCGGGGCGTGGGCAATCGGCCTAGACGCCCCCGCTACGACCGGAATAATCTGAAAAGTCCCCGGTTTTTCGGAGCCACGCATGCCCAACCCCGTCGACCAGTCCGCCTCCGAGGCCGCCGCCGACGTGCTCGGCGGGGGGGCATCGCAGCTGCCCCGCGGCGCCCATGCCCCGATGTCGATCGGGCAGGTGGGGGATTCCAGTTCCGGGCAGCCGGAGATCGTGGATGGCGTTTCGGCGGTCGATTCCGACCCGACGGAGACGAGGGAGTGGCTCGATTCGCTCCGCTACGTGATCAACAGCCGCGGCGGTGACCGGGCCGCCTACCTCCTGCAGGCGATCGAGCAGGAGGCCTATCGGCTCGGGGTCCCGATCCCGTTCTCGGCCACCACCCCCTACATCAACACCATCCCGGTCGACCGGCAGCCGCCGTTCCCCGGCAACCGCGAGATCGAGCGGCGGATCAAGAGCATCATCCGCTGGAACGCGATGGCGATGGTGGTGCGGGCGAATCGCGAGGACAAGAGCATCGGCGGCCACATCTCGACGTTCGCCTCCTCCGCCACGCTCGTGGAGGTCGCGCTCAACCACTTCATCCGCGGCCGGGGCGACGACTTTTCGGGTGACCAGGTCTACTTCCAGGGGCATGCCTCGCCCGGCATCTACGCGCGGGCCTTCCTCGAAGGGCGGATCACCGAGAAGCAGCTCGAGAACTTCCGTCGCGAGCTGGCCGAAGGGGGCGGGCTGTCGAGTTACCCGCATCCCTGGCTGATGCCGGGTTTCTGGGAGTTCCCCACCGTCTCGATGGGACTCGGCCCGCTGATGTCGATCTATCAGGCGCGATTCAACAAGTACCTGCAGGATCGCGGCATCAAGGACACCAGCCGGCAGCACGTCTGGTGCTTCATCGGCGACGGCGAAACCGACGAGCCCGAGACGCTCGGCGCCATCTCCCTGGCCGCCCGGGAGAAGCTCGACAACCTGGTGTTCGTGATCAACTGCAACCTGCAGCGGCTCGACGGGCCGGTGCGCGGCAACGGCAAGATCATCCAGGAACTCGAGGGCATTTTCCGCGGCGCCGGCTGGAACGTGATCAAGGTCATCTGGGGCGACGAGTGGGATCCCCTGCTGGCCAAGGACGACAAGGGGCTGCTCGTCAAGCGGATGAACGAGGTGGTGGACGGGCAGTACCAGAAGTACATCGTCATGCCCGGCGGCTACATCCGCGAGCACTTCTTCGGCGCGGATCCGCAACTGGTGGAGATGGTCGCCAACCTCTCCGACGAGAAGCTCAAGAAGCTCCGTCGCGGCGGGCACGATCCGGAGAAGGTGTATGCGGCCTACGCCGCGGCCATGAGCTGCCACGGCAAGCCGACGGTGATCATCGCCAAGACGATCAAGGGATACGGGCTGGGGGAGGTGGGGGAGGGGCGCAACGTCACCCACCAGCAGAAGAAGCTCAACGAGGACGAGCTGCGGGCCTTCCGCTCCCGGTTCGGCATTCCGATCTCGGACGACGAGGTGGCCAAGGCGCCCTTCTACCGCCCGGCGGAGGACTCGGAGGAGATGCGGTACCTCCGCGAGCGGCGGCAGGCGCTCGGCGGCTACGTTCCCACGCGGCCGACGCAGTCGCCGTCCCTCGTCACGCCCAAGCTCGACGACTATCGGTCGTTCATCGACAAGAGCACCGGACGCGAGGTCTCGACGACCACCGGCGTGGTGACGCTGATGGCCTCCTTGCTCAAGGACAAGTCGGTCGGGCGGTTCATCGTGCCGATCGTGCCCGACGAGTCGCGGACGTTCGGGATGGATCCGCTCTTCAAGCAGTGCGGCATCTACGCCCACACCGGCCAGCTCTACGAGCCGGTCGACTCCGACCAGCTGCTCTACTACCGCGAAGCCAAGGATGGCCAGATCCTCGAAGAGGGCATCACCGAAGCGGGCAGCATGGCGAGCTTCATCGCCGCCGGCACCTCGTACGCGTCGCACGGCGTGCCGATGATCCCGATCTTCATCTACTATTCGATGTTCGGCTTCCAGCGGATCGGCGACCTCATCTGGGCGGCCTGCGACAGCCGGGCGAAGGGCTTTCTCGTCGGCGGTACGGCCGGGCGGACGACGCTCAACGGCGAGGGGCTCCAGCACCAGGACGGCCACAGCCACCTGTTCGCCATGGCCTATCCGACGGTCAAGGCCTACGACCCCGCCTTCGTCTACGAGTCGACGGTGATCATGCTCGACGGTCTGGAGCGGATGTACGCCAAGGGCGAGGACTGGATCTACTACATCACGGTCTACAACGAGAACTACGAGATGCCCGCCATGCCGCCGGGGTGCGAGGCGGGCATCCTCCGGGGCATGTACCGCCTCAAGGAGGTGGCCGCCACGGGCAAGGCCGTGGCAAAGAAGCTGCCGCGGGTGAACCTCCTGGGGTCCGGCACCATCCTGCGTGAGGTGCTGCGGGCCGCCGACCTGTTGGCCGAGCACTGGGGCGTGGCGAGCACGGTCTGGAGCGTGACCAGTTGGAAGGAGCTTCGCCGCGAGGCGCAGGAGTGCCGCCGCTGGAACATGCTCCATCCCGAGGCCGCCCCCAAGGCGAGCTACCTCGAGTCACAGCTCGCCACCACGGATGGGGTGTTCGTGGCCGCCAGCGACCACGTGCGGGCCGTGCCGGAGCAGCTCGACCCGTGGGTGCCGGGGGGCCTGTTCGTGCTCGGCACCGACGGGTTCGGTCGCAGTGAACTGCGGTCGCGGCTCCGTCGGCACTTCGAGGTCGACGCCGAGTGCATCGCCATCGGCACGCTCTCCCGGCTCGCCGCCGCCGGGGCGATCGGCGGACACGTCGTCGCCGAGGCGATCACGCGGCTCGGTGTCGATCCGGCGAAGGTCGATCCCGCATCCGCCTGACGATCCTCAAGCCCTCCTTCCCAGCGGAACGCCCCATGGCCAACGAGTTCAAGCTGCCCGACCTTGGTGAGAACATCGCGTCCGGCGATGTCGTGTCCGTCTTCGTGTCCGCCGGAGACGTGCTCAAGCCGGGCCAGGCGATTCTCGAGGTGGAGACGGACAAGGCCGTGATCGAGGTGCCCTGCCCCCCGGGCGGAGTCGTCTCGAAGGTGCTGGTCAAGAAGGGCGACACCGTGAAGGTGGGTCAGGCGCTGGTCGTGCTCGATGCGACCGGTGCCGGGGCCGCGAAGCCCGCGGCCGCACCGGCGACGGCGGCCCCCGTCGCCGCCCAGCCCGCGGCCGCCCCGGTGCCGGCTGCGCCGACGCCGGCGCCAGCGGCACCGGCAGCCCCCGTGTCCGTACCGCAACGGTCCGCGCCCGCGGTGAGCCCCGCCCCGGTGGCGGTCGACGAGCCCTCCGGCGTCGCGGCGGTTGAGCCGGCGGGGCCGGCCGTGCGGCGCCTGGCCCGGGAGTTGGGGGTCGATCTCGGCCGCGTGAAGGGTACCGGGCCGGCAGGGCGGATCGTCCGGGAAGACGTGATCGCCGCCGTGCGGCACGCGAGCGCCTCGCCCCAGGTCCGGTCGCGGCCGGAGTCCAAGTCGACCGAGCGCGACGACTGGGGGCCGATTCGCCGCGAGCAGATGTCACGGATGCGGAAGACGATCGCGGCCAACATGGTCCGCAGCGTGCAGACGATCCCGCACCTCACGAACTTCGACGACGCCGACGTCACGGAACTCGAGGCGCTGCGGAAGGCCAGCGCGCCGGAGTACGCCAAGAACAACCTCAAGCTCACCGCCTTGGCGTTCGTGATCAAGTCGGTCAGCCTGTCCCTCCGCCAGCACCCCGCGATCAACGCCACCGTCGACATGGAGAAGGGGGAGGTCGTCTACAAGGACTACGTGAACGTCGGCCTCGCCGTCGACACGCCGCGGGGCCTGGTCGTGCCGGTGCTGAGGGACTGCGACCAGATGTCGATCCCGCAGATCGCGCAGGCCATCGCCGACACGGCGGAGAAGGCGAAGAACGCCCAGTACGGGATCGAGGACCTCAGGGGCGGGACATTCACGATCTCGAACCTCGGGGCGGTCGGGGGGGCGTATTCGACGCCGATCATCAACTGGCCCGAGGTGGCGATCCTGCTCCTCGGCCGGTCGCGAAAGATGCCGGTCGTCCACGAGGATAAGATCGAGCCGCGGCTGATGATGCCCCTTTCCCTCTCGTACGACCACCGAATCGTCGACGGGGCCATGGCAGCCCGCTTCCTGAACGAAGTGATCGGCTACTTGCAGAGCCCCGGCAGACTTCTCCTGGCCATGTGAGCGGCTATCCTTCCTCGAATTCCCCTCTCCCTCCCCCCTTTCCTTCAGTGCCCCCCGGCGTCCGGCGGGACTGGATCCTCCCGTGAGCATCATCGACAGCATTGATTCCGCGGGGACCGCGAGCCTCGCGTTTCTCGAGGAGTTGTTCGAGCGGTTTCAGGCCGATCCCGCGAGCGTGCCGCCCGACTGGAGGGCCTACTTCGAGTCGTTGACCGGCCTCGACCGGCAGCCCGCGTCGACGAACGGCCGGGCCCCCGAGGCCGTCGTGGATCGGACGTCCGGTTCATCGCCCCGCGGGCTTTCCCCGTCGCCGCGGCTCGTCGCGCCCGACGGGATCGCGACGGGGCATGCGCTCGCGATGGCCAATGGCGACGTCGTCCTTGCCGCCGCGCCGGCGGGCGAGGAGATGCCCCTCCCGTTGCCGCCGTTGGCCGTCGGCACCGCGGGCGAGGAGCGGGTCGCCTTCCTCCAGGACCGGGTCGACCAGTTGGTCCGGGCGTTCCGGGTCCGCGGCCACCTGATGGCCGAGATCGATCCGCTGGGCCGACCGCGGCCGGGGCTCCCCGAACTGGATCCCGCCTTCTATCACCTCACCGAGGAGGACATGGATCGGTCGTTCTCGACCGACACCATCGAGGGACCGCAGTCGATGTCGCTGCGGCAGATCATCAAGCGGCTGCGGAACACGTATTGCCGATCGATCGGCGTGCAGTTCATGCACATGGACGACCTCCGCGTCCGGCAGTGGCTGCAGGTGCGGATGGAGGGCTGTGAGAATCGGATCCAGCTCGACCGTCGCCAGCAGTTGCGGATCTACCGCCAGATGACGACGGCGGCGGTGTTCGAGGAGTTCATCCAGAAGCGCTTCCTCGGTGCGAAGAGCTTCTCGCTGGAGGGCTCGGAGAGCCTGATCCCGCTGGTCGAGATGGCGATCGAGCGCGGCGCGTCCCAGGACATCCGCGACTGCGTGCTCGGGATGGCGCACCGGGGACGGCTCAACGTGCTGGCCAACGTCATGGGGAAGAGCCCCCAGCGGATCTTCCGCGAGTTCGCCGACATGGATCCCGAGCTCCACGTCGGCCGCGGCGACGTGAAGTACCACCTCGGCCACTCGACCGACTACAAGGCCGCCAACGGCAAGAGCGTGCACCTCACGCTGTGCTTCAACCCGAGCCACCTGGAGTTCGTGAACCCGGTGGCCATCGGCCGGATGCGGTCTCGGCAGGACCGTGCCGGTGATCCCGGTCGGCAGCACGGGATGGTGATCCTGATCCACGGTGACGCCGCATTCGCGGGGGAGGGGATCATCCAGGAGACGCTCAACCTGAGCGAACTCGACGCCTACCGGGTGGGCGGAACCCTGCACGTGATCGTGAACAACCAGATCGGATTCACGACGGGCCCCCGCGAGGCCCGCAGCTGCATCTACGCGACCGACGTGGCGAAGATGCTCCAGATCCCGATTTTCCACGTCAACGGGGAGGATCCCGAGGCCGTGGCCCAGGTGGTGAATCTGGCGATGGATTTCCGCCGCGAGTTTCAGCGGGACGTCGTGATCGACATGTACTGCTTCCGGAGGCGCGGCCACAACGAGGCCGACGAGCCGGCGTTCACGCAGCCCGCCCTGTACAGGGTGATCGAGCAGCGGCCGAGCGTGCATGAGAGCTACCTGGAGAAACTCCTCAAGCTGGGGGAGGTGACGGCCGACGAGGCACGGCAGATCACCGAGCAGCAGCATGCGAAGCTGGCGGCCGACCTGACCGTTGCCAAGAGCGAGGACTACGTCCACCGCGACGACATCGGCGGACTCTGGGCGTTCTACATCGGGGGCCGCGAACGGGACGCCGCCGACGTGGAGACCGGCGTCCGTCGCGACGTGCTGGTCCACCTGCTCGAGCGTCTGGTCGCCCTGCCGGACGGATTCCAGCCGCACGCCAAGATCCGCAAGTTTCTCGGCAATCGCGTGCAGATGGCGGCGGGAGCACAGCCGCTCGACTGGTCCGCAGCCGAGTCGCTGGCCTACGCGTCGATCGCCACGCAGGGGCTCCGCGTGCGGATTTCGGGGCAGGACAGCCAGCGCGGCACCTTCAGCCACCGCCATGCCGTGATCCATGATGCGGTCACCGACGAGACCTGGTGCCCGCTCGAGCACCTTGCGGCCGATCAGTCGCCGGTGGAGATCGCCAACAGCCCCCTCTCCGAGGCGGGCGTGCTCGGCTTCGAGTACGGCTACAGCCTCGACTGCCCCGATGGGCTCGTGGTCTGGGAGGCGCAGTTCGGCGACTTCGTCAACGCCGCCCAGGTGGTGATCGACCAGTTCATCGTCAGCGCCGAGGACAAGTGGAATCGGCTCTCCGGTCTCGTGATGCTGCTCCCGCACGGCTTCGAGGGGCAGGGGCCGGAGCATTCCAGCGCCCGGCTGGAGCGGTTTCTCTCGCTGTGCGCCAAGGACAACATCCAGGTCGCGCAGCCGACGACGCCCGCCCAACTCTTCCACCTGCTCCGTCGCCAGGTGCTTCGCGTGTGGCGAAAACCGCTGGTGGTGATGACGCCCAAGAGCCTGCTCCGCCATCCGGCGTGCGTTTCGACCCTCGACGACCTGGTGCACGGCTCGTTCCAGCGGGTGCTGCCCGATGCCTCGGACGTTCCCCCGCGCGACGTCCACCGGGTACTGCTGTGCAGCGGCAAGATCGCCTACGAACTGGAAAAACGCCGGCAGGAGCTGGGCCGCCGCGACGTGGCGATCATCCGCGTCGAACAGTTCTACCCCCTGCCGCGGCAGCCCCTGGAGGACGCGCTCGGCCGCTACACTCCCGGCACGCCCGTGGTCTGGGTGCAGGAGGAGCCGGAGAACATGGGGGCGTGGCGGTTCATGCGGATCCACTTCGGCGAGAAGCTCTTCGAGCGCTTCCCGTTTTCGGGGGTCTGTCGGCAGAGTGCGGCGAGCCCCGCCACCGGTTCGAAGAAGAGTCATGACCTGGAGCAGAACGAACTGCTCTCGGCGGCGTTCACCAGTTGACCCATCCCCCGCGAGGCTGCCGACCGGCGGCGCACCACCATGGCCATCGAGTTGAAGGTCCCCGAAGTCGGCGAGTCGATCACCGAGGTGATGGTCGGCACCTGGAAGAAGCGCGAGGGGGACGCAGTCGCCGCCGACGACGCCGTGGTCGAGATCGAAAGCGACAAGGCGACCGTCGAACTCCCCGCTCCGGCAGGAGGCACGATCACCAAGGTGCTCAAGGGCAGCGGTGAGCGGGCCCGGGTTGGCGAGGTGATCGGCTTCATGGAGCCGGCTGCCGCGGCGGGTTCGCCGCCGCCACAGCCCACGGTGGGCGTGAAGCGGGGTGACGGCAAGACGACCATCGGTTCGGTGCAGGCCCCGGCGGCCCCGGCCCCGGTCATGCCGCCGCGGGTCATGCCCGCCGCGGCCCGGGTGCTCGGCGAGGCCGGCATGCCGGCCGCAGGGGTCTCGGGAACCGGCCCGGGTGGGCGGGTGACCAAGGCCGATGCCGTCGCGGCGGCGTCTGTGCCGGCGCCGGCACCGCGGCCGACGGCCCCCGCCGCACCGCGGGCGGCGGTCGTGCCGGTGGCGTCTTCCCGCGGCGGTCGCGAGGAGCGATACCAGCTGATCAGCCCGATCCGGCAACGGATCGCGGAGCGGCTCGTCGAGGCGCAGCAGCAGGCGGCCCTGCTGACGACGTTCAACGAGTGCGACATGTCCGCCGTGATGGCCCTCCGGGGGAAGTTCAAGGACACGTTCCAGGAGCGGTACGGCGTGAAGCTCGGCTTCATGTCGTTCTTCGTCCGCGCGGCGGTCGAGGCGCTGCGGGCGGTGCCCCAGGTCAACGCGGAGTATCGTGAGCCGCACATCGTCTTTCGGGACTACTACGACATCGGCATCGCCGTGGGGGGCGGCAAGGGGCTCGTGGTGCCGGTGATCCGCAACGCCGAACTGCTCTCGTTCGCGGAGATCGAGCAGACGATCGGTGATTTCGCCCGCCGGGCCGCGGAAAACAAGGTGAAGCTGGAAGAACTTCAGGGAGGCACGTTCACGATCTCCAACGGCGGCGTGTACGGCTCGATGCTCTCGACCCCGATCATCAACCCTCCGCAGAGCGGGATCCTCGGCCTGCATGCGATCCAGGACCGTCCCATGGCCGTGAACGGCCAGGTCGTGATCCGGCCGATGATGTACCTGGCCCTCACCTACGACCACCGCCTCGTCGACGGCCGGGAAGCCGTCACGTTCCTGAAGCGGATCAAGGACACGATCGAGGATCCCACCCGCCTGATGCTGGAGGTGTGAGCCGTGGCGCACGACCTCGTGGTGATCGGTGGCGGTCCTGGAGGCTACGTGGCTGCGATCCGCGCCGCCCAGCTCGGGATGAACGTCGGGATCGTCGAGAAAGAGGCCCGGCTGGGGGGCACCTGCCTGCGGGTGGGCTGCATCCCCTCGAAGGCGCTTCTCGAGTCGAGTCACAAGCTCGAGATGGCTCGGCACGACCTGGGACGCCACGGCGTGCGAGTGGGGGACGTGTCGTTCGACCTGGCGACGATGATGCGCCGGAAGGACGACGTGGTCGCCACGCTCACCAGGGGGATCGACGCCCTGATGGCCAAGAACGGGATCACGCGCCATGCCGGTGCGGGCCGCCTTGCCGGGGCCGGACGGGTGGAGGTCACGGCATCCGACGGCCGCTCCACGGTGGTGGAGAGCCCGCGGATCATCCTGGCGGTCGGGAGCCGGAGCGTGGTCCTGCCGGGCGTGGACGTCGACGGCCACTTCGTGGGCACGAGCACGGAGGCCCTGTCGTTCGACGCGGTGCCGGGACACCTCGTCGTGATCGGCGGGGGCTACATCGGGCTCGAGCTGGGCACCGTGTGGCGGCGGCTGGGCGCGACGGTGACGGTGCTGGAATACGCCGAGCGGATCCTCGCGGGCATCGACGCGGAGATCGCCGCGGAGGCCCTTGCGCTGTTTCGGAAGCAGGGGCTCGACATCCGGCTCGGTGTTCCGGTGACGCGGGCGCGTGCCGACGGCAACGGGGCGGTGGTGGAATGCGAGGGTCAGCCGCCGATCCGCTGCGACAGGGTTCTCGCCGCCACCGGCCGGCGGCCCGCCACGGACGGAATCGGGCTCGAGACGGTGGGCATCGCCGTCGATCCAGGTGGATTCATCCCGGTGGATGCCCATTTTCGCACGTCGGCGCCGGGCGTCTGGGCGATCGGGGACTGCGTGCCCGGTCCGATGCTCGCCCACAAGGCCGAGGAGGACGGCGTGGCCTGTGTGGAAGGAATCGCCGGAAAGTGGTCGCACGCCGACTACGACCTCGTGCCGGCCGTCGTGTTCACGCACCCCGAGATCGCGGCGGTGGGGCGGACCGAGGAGCAGCTGGTGGCCGCGGGCGTGGCCTTCAGGAAGGGCGTGTTCCCATTCCGGGCGAACGGGCGGGCGCGGACGATCGACGAGACCACGGGCAAGGTGAAGGTACTCGCCGACGCGACGACCGATCGGGTGCTCGGCATCCACATCATCGGCCCTGCGGCCGGTGACCTGATCGGGGAGGCGGCGGCGGCCATGGCATTCGGCGCGACAGCCGAGGACATCGCCCGCGTCTGCCATGCCCACCCGACGCTGCCGGAGGCGCTCAAGGAGGCGGCCCTGGCCGTCGACGGCCGGGCGATCCACGCCTGATCACCACCGCCAGCCGAGGCCGGCGTCCGAGAAGAAGGGCGCCGCGTCGGCGGCGAGCCCCCAGCCCACCCGGAGGCCCATCTCGAGATTCCGCGTCAGCATGAGGTGGAATCCCGGGCTGAAGAACGGCTGGCTGATGGTGTCTCGGATGCCGGCCGAGTAGGAGCCAAACCATTCGGCATGTGCCTCCACGCGGTCCGAGAGCGGCATCCGCAGGACGGCGGAGGGACTCCAGCGGCTGAACCAATCCGCCAGACCCTCTGCGTAGGCGTAGCGGATGGCGGTATCGAGCCGCCAGCCGTTCGGCAACTCCCAGCCGGCCACGCCGGTGGCGACGGGCACCGTGCCGAACACGTCACCGTACGCGGGCGTCGAGCCCTCCACGATGCAGCCGGCCTCGGGCCGCAGGCCGTCCTGTGCCGTCAGGTTGACCTTGAAGCCGTAGAGCAGGCTCGACTCGTAGAGCGTGCTGCCGTCGGGCGTTCCCTCGCCCGTCTCCACGCTGGTCACGATCGTGCCCTGCGAACCGGCCCCGTAGTTCGCCCCGATCCGCCACTCGAACCAGTCGTTCGTGCCGATGCGAAACAGGGACTCCGGATAGTTGTTGGTGGGCGAGCCGGTGGTGTTGTCGATGTACACGTGCGAGGCCTCGAGCAGCACGGTGCCGGCGGCCACGCAGTGCGTGCAGGGAGTGAAGGCATCGCGGTCGGTGCCGAGATCCCACTCGCCAGCGGCGCATGCGCGGCCCAGGACCACCGCCAGTGCCAGAATCGTGGCCCCCCTCCCCATGCGCTCCCTCCGCCGTTGTCGATCGGCGGAACGGCCGTCGCCAAATCCGCCGCGCCCGTGGAACCGGCAGGGTTTGCGCCGGGAACCCCGTTTCCGGTGCCGCGGTCAGCGATACCGGGCCATCAGGGCGTCGAGCGCCGCGGCACCGGGGCAGAGCCGCTCGTGCGGGAGGTCGATCAACGGCGTCGGCGGGGTCTTCAGCAGGTCGTGCATGTCGCGGCTGCCGCCGTCGACGAACAGCAGACCCGTGGCGATCTCGCCCCGCGCCTGGCAGGCCCGGACGTGGGCGTAGGCCGAGGCACGGTCGGTCGGGTCGTAGTCGGCGGCCGTGCTCCGCAAGCGGACGGAACTGCCGTCGTGCATCTGCACCACCCGCAGGTGGTCGCCCGACTCGGGCAGCGTGATCTCGGCATGCACCGGCGCGTAGTCCGCGTGGACGGCCTCGACCTCGTGCTCACGGGTGTACCGGTAGCTCTTCGTGGAGCCTTCATGGTCGTTGAACGTGACGCACGGCGAGATCACGTCGATCAGGGCGAGGCCGCGGTGGGCGAGGCCGGCCTTGAGGATCGGCACCAGCTGCTTCTTGTCGCCCGAGAACGACCGGGCCACGAACGTCGCCCCGATCGAGAGCGCCAGGAGCGCCGGATCAATCGGTGCCTGCTCGTTGGCCTCGCCCCGCTTGGAGGTGGATCCGACGTCGGCGGAGGCCGAAAACTGCCCCTTCGTCAGCCCGTAGACGCCGTTGTTCTCGATCACGTAGAGCATGTTGACGTTGCGGCGGATCGCATGCGCCATCTGGCCGATGCCGATCGAGAGCGAATCGCCGTCGCCGGAAATGCCGATGTACGTGAGCGACCGGTTGGCGGCGTTGGCCCCGGTCGTCACCGAGGGCATGCGGCCGTGCACGGAGTTGAAGCCGTGGGATTGCTTCATGAAGTAGGCGGTCGTCTTCGACGAGCAGCCGATCCCGCTCATCTTGGCCGCCCGATGGGGCTCCAACTCGAGTTCCCACGCGGCCTGCACGAGGGCGGCCGTCACCGAATCGTGGCCGCAGCCGGCGCAGAGCGTCGACATCACCCCTTCGTAGTCGCGCAGGGTCAGGCCGAGGCTGTTCTGCCGGAGGCTCGGGTGCCGGACCGGTGGTTTGGCGATGGAGGTCATGCGGGCACCCCGGCCAGATGCCCGCTGACGGCATCGACGACGACCCGCGCCGTCAGCGGCATGCCCCCGTAGTCGAGGACTGGGATCATCTCGTCGCGCGGGATGCCGAGTTCGATCGCCAGCATCGACCGCAACTGGCCGTCGCGGTTCTGCTCGATCACGAAGACGGTGTCGTAGGCTTCGCAGAACTCCCGCACCTCGTCACCGAAGGGGAAGGCCCGGATCCGCATCACGTCGACGACGACGTCCTGGGCCTGCAGCTTGTCGGCCGCCTCGCTGACGGCCGCGTCGCAGCCGCCGATCGTGATCAGGCCGACGTCCGCCCCCTCGCGGAGCGTGCAGGCCGGCTTGGGGACGATCGTCGCGGCATGGGCGAACTTCCGCCGCAGCCGGTCGACCACCTCCCTGTAGGCGTCGGAATCCTCGGTGTAGCCGGCGTGCTTGTCGTGGCCCGAACCGCGGACGAAGTAGGCCCCCTTTCCGCCCACGCCGGGGAGGGTGCGGGCCGCGATCCCGTCGCCGTCGACGTCGAGGTATCGCGAGAACTTCTTCACTTTCTCGAGCGCGGCGGCGTCGAGCACCTTGCCCCGGTCCGGCCGGTAGGCGTCGTCCCACGTCAGTCGCTTGACCATCCAGTCGTTCATGCCGATGTCGAGATCCGTGGCCACGAACACCGGGGTCTGCAGGCGGTCGGCGAGATCGAACGCCTGCACCGCCATCTCGAAGGCCTCGTGCGGATTGGCGGGAAACAGGATCGGATGCTTCGTGTCGCCGTGCGACGCGTAGGCGAGCGAGAGCAGGTCGGCCTGCTGGGTGCGGGTCGGCATTCCCGTGGCGGGGCCGCACCGCTGGATGTCGAAGAACACGGCCGGGATGTCGGTGTAGTAGGCGAGTCCGAGAAACTCCTGCATCAGCGAGATTCCCGGGCCGGAGGTGTTGGTGAAGGCCCGGGCCCCGGCCCAGCCCGCGCCGATCACGATGCCCGCGGCGGCGAGTTCGTCCTCGGCCTGCAGGATCGCGTAGTTCCGGTCACCGGTCTCCTTGTCGACGCGGTACTTCTCACAGAAGGCCTTGAATGCCTCCATCAGCGACGTCGCGGGCGTGATCGGATACCAGGCCCCGACCGTCGCTCCCGCGTAGACCGCGCCCAGGGCGCAGGCCGTATTGCCGTCCATCAGGATGGAATCCCCGGTCGCAGCCATCTTCTCGAGGTGGAACGGCAGCGGGCAGGGGCAGTGCTGCGTCGCGTAGTCGCGGCCCAGCCGAATCGCGGTGTGGTTCGACTCGAGGAGCTTCGGCTTGCGGCCGTAGGTCTGGTTGAGGAGCGTGTCGACCACCTCCTCGTCGATCCCGAGCAGGGCGGTGAGCGCGCCCGCGTAGGCGATGTTGCGGAGCAGGGTCCGCTCACGATCTCCCTCGAAGGACTCCACGCACAGCCTTCCGAACGGGATGCCGAGGATCGTGATCCCGTCCCGCTCGAGCTCCTTGGGGAGCGGCCACGAGGAGTCGTAGAGCAGGAAGCCCCCGGGGCGGACGGTCGCCACGTCCTTGGAGTAGGTGGCGGGGTTGAGCGCCACCACCAGGTCGACCTCGGAGGGCCGCGCCGTGTAGCCGTCCTTGCTGACGCGGATCTCGTACCAGGTGGGCAGTCCCTGGATGTTCGAGGGGAAGATGTTCTTTCCGGAGACCGGGATTCCCATCCGGAAGATCGCCTGCATCAGCAGGCCGTTGGCGCTGGCGGAACCCGTCCCGTTGACCGTGCCGATCTTGAACGCGAAATCGTTGACGCCGTTCATGCCCTCACCAACTCCTCACGGTCGCAGGCGGCCCCTGCCACCGGCTGGATCAGGTCGAAGAGCCGCATGTCCCAGGCCGCCGTCGGGCAGCGCTCGGCGCACAATCCGCAGTGCAGGCAGACGTCCTCGTCCTTGACCATCACCCGCTTCGTCTGGGGCAGCGGCTCGGAGAGATAGATCTCCTGGGTGAGGTTCAGCGCCGGAGCCGAGAGCCGCTGCCGCAGGTCGGTCTCGGGTGAATGATTGGTCGTGATCGTCAGGCAGTTGGTGGGGCAGACGTCGATGCAGGCGTCGCACTCGATGCACTTCGGGGGGGCAAAGTGGGTCTGAATGTCGCAGTTCAGGCAGCGAGACACCTCGCTGGCGACCTGCTCGGCCGAGAAGCCGAGTTCGACCTCCACGTTCAGGTCGCGGAACCGCCTGGCGAGCTCCTCGTGCCGCATCACCTGCCGGGCCGAAGGATCGTAGTCGTTGTCGTAGGCCCAGCTGTGGAGCCCGTTCTTCACGCTCACGAGCGTCATCCCTTCGGGCGGCCGCTCGGCGACCGGACGACCGTTGCAGAGGCGGTCGATCGAGATCGCCGCCTGGTGCCCGTGGGCCACCGCCCAGATGATGTTCTGCGGCCCCCAGGCCGCGTCGCCGCCGAAGAACACGCGCGGGTGCGTGCTCTGGTGGGTGATCCGGTCGACGACCGGCATGCCCTGGGCGTCGAAATCCACGCCGATGTCCCGCTCGATCCAGGGGAAGGCGTTGTCCTGGCCGATCGCGAGGATCACGGCATCGCAGGGAATGGTGACCGTCCGCACCACGCGGCTGGACGCGCGGCCCGACGGGTCTTCGGTCCAGTCGAGCACCTCGAACTCCATCCCCACGAGCGTGCCGTTCTCGACGAGCATCCGCTTCGGGGCGTGGTTCTCGATGATCTCGACCAGTTCCTCCTCGGCGTCCTCCAGCTCCCACGGCGAGGCCTTGAAGTGCCTGCGGCCCCGGCGGGCGATCACCTTCACGTCGGTCGCCCCGAGCCGCTTGGCGGTGCGGCAGCAGTCCATGGCGGTGTTGCCCACGCCGATGATGATCACCCGCGGCTCGATCCGCTCCACGTGCTTGAAGTGGACGTTGGCGAGCCACTCGATCCCCAGGTGCACCTGGGCCGGGGCGGCGGCCCGCCCCGGGATGTCGAGGTCCTTGCCCTTGGGGGCGCCGCTGCCGATGAACACGGCGTCGTAGCCCTCGTCGAGCAGGGCCTTGAGGCTGGTCACGGGCGTGCCGTAGCGCATCTCGGCGCCCATGTCGATGATGTACCCGCACTCCTCGTCGAGCACCGCTGCCGGCAGCCGGAACGAGGGGATGTTGATCCTCATCAGGCCACCAGGCTCGCGGTTGCGCTCGTAGATCACGACCTCGTAGCCGAGGGGGAGCAGGTCGTTGGCCACGGTCAGCGAGGCCGGGCCGGCACCCACGAGGGCGATCCGCCTGCCGTTCTTCACGTCGGGTGGCTTCGGCAGGAACGGACGGATCTCGTCGCGGAGATCGGCGGCGACCCGCTTGAGGCGGCAGATCGCGACCGGCTTTTCGTCGACGCGTCCGCGGCGGCAGGCGGGTTCGCAGGGGCGGTCGCAGGTGCGGCCGAGAACGCCGGGGAAGACGTTCGACTCCCGGTTGAGCAGGTACGACTCGGTGTAGCGTTCCTGCGCGATCAGACGGATGTAGGCGGGCACGTTCGTGTGGGCCGGGCACGCCCACTGGCAATCGACGACCTTGTGGTAATAGCGCGGATCGGAGACGTCTGTTGGTTCCATGACGCGATGCGAGTTCCCGTTCCCCGAGGACCGAAGCGGTGTCGAACCCTGTAGTGTTGCCCGCCTGCCGCACGGTGGCAAGCCGAATGGACGCCCGAATTCCGGCGTCAGGCGGGGCAGCGATGGCCTGGCTCACGGCCCCGGCGGATCCCGCGGGAGCCCGCGGCGCCGTCAGCGCCGTGTCCGGCATCGCCCGTGCCGCACCGGCCCGGTTCAGGTGCGTGCGGCAAACGCCCTGGACCAGGCCTTCGATGTCGTCCAACTGCCGAAGCGGGCTGACGAGAATGACGCGCCGCCGCTGGCCAACAGCCTCCAGACGCCGTTGTTCGGATTGCGGACCGCCAGGTCGTCGAGCCCATCCGCATTGAAGTCCCCGACCGTGGGGAACTGCCCGACGTCCAGCAGCGTCCACTCCGACGTGCTGAACGCCGAACCGGTGCTGGTCGACACGTACCACGCGCCGCCGGCACGCTGGCCGACGAGATCGGTTCGGCCATCGCCGTTGAAGTCGCCCGCCCGGACGTTGCTCCACGTCGTCGTCGGATCCCAGACCCCGAACCTCAGTGGCTCGAACGCGGCGCCGGTGCTCGACAGCACCCGCCAGGCCCCGTTGCTCGGATTGCGGATCGCGACGTCGTCGCGGCCGTCGGCGTTGTAGTCGCCGACGGTGCCGAACTGGCCGGTGGGAAACGTGGCCCAGAAGGAAGACGAGAAGGCGGTGCCGGTGCTCGCCGCCACGACCCAGATGCCGTCGCTCCGCTGGCCGACGAGGTCGTCCTTGCCGTCACCCGTGAAGTCGCCGGCCAGCACGTTCGACCACGTCAGCGAGTTGTTCCACTTGCCGAACCGGGCGGATTCAAACCCCGCTCCGGTGCTCGTGAACACGCGCCAGGCGCCGTTCGTGTTGTTGCGGACCGCGATGTCGTCCTTGCCGTCGGCGTTGAAGTCGCCGACGGTGGGAAACTGAAAGGCCGCCCATCCGCCCCATGCTCGGGGGTTCGCGCCGCCGGTCGTCGGATTCGTGGTCACCCACCACGTGCCGGCGTCGGTCTGGGAGGCGAAGTCCGTCCGGCCGTCCCCGTCGAAGTCGCCGGAAACCGAGTTGGTCCAACTGAGGCCGCCGGGGAGCGTCGCCAGCGTGGTGGCCGCCAGCCCGCTCTGCGTGGCCGGGCTGACGACGATCTCGTCGCCGGCCAGCCCGATGATCGAGTTCGCCTTGGACGCCTGATCCGCGGTGGCGTAGACCACCACTCGGCCGTAGCGGCTGCCGATGACGCCCGACTCGGTGTAGTGGAAAAGGCTGCGGCCCGGGCCGTAGCCGATGTCGGTCGTCGTGATGGAGATGAAGTTACGTTCGGCCTCCGCGACCGTCAGCGAGTTCGGGGCGACGACGGAGCCGAAGTTCCAGGGACTGTTGAACCAGCCGTTCGTGGACGCCGTGTTCCCGCCCGACGTGGCGAGCGTGGGGGTGTTGGTGAGGCTGATCACACCGGCCAGCCGCGCCGGCACCGTGGTGAGCAGAGCCCAGGTGCCGGCTGGCAGGGTTCGCTTCGCCGTCGCGGTGGAGACGGCGGCCTGATCGGTGCCGGCGGAATACACGAACGGTCCCGGCGTGGCGCCAAGGATGTTCTCGACCTTGGTGTTGTAGGTGAAGTTGACCAGCGAGATGTTGTGGCCGACGGGATCCATCTGGAGCACGCCGGTCGACACGTCGAAGTACGCCGTCGGTTCGGTCGCTGCCGGTATGCCGACCGGCCGGAAGAACTCGATCCCGGGGGTGGCGGTCAGCAGGGCCCGCGGCTCCAGAGGCTCGACCACCGGCGTGCAGGCACGGGCGGTTCGCGGAAGCCGCCGGGATTGGAGAGGTCGGCGGTGAACCATGGCGATCTTCTCCGCAAGAAGCCGCGAGAGCGGCCTGGAGGGGACGTCCGACCCTGCCCTCTCGCAGGCTAGGACAGGGGTGGCCCTCGGTCAATCGTACGGCTGAGCCCGGCCGACGGTTCGCCATCGGGGCGGTTTTTGCCCGGACCGTCGGTCCCCCGGCGTGCAGACCCACCCCGTGGCCTTCGTGGCGTGACTCTTTTGCCGTTTCGCGGACGCACGCTCTATTCTGCGGCCGTCTCGAGCGTGTCGCCGCCCCGAACCCGGGACCCAGTCACCGGGGTGTCCGCCCTCAAAACACGCTGCCCCTGGCGAGTCGCGCATGCCCCCCGACCCCGAGGAGCCCATCGTCCTCCGTGTGGCCGACTTCGGTCTTCCCGAGATCGCGGAGCCACCGGATGGCATGGTCGAACTCCGGAACTCGGTGCTGTGGCCCGGCGCGAACGGCCTCCACGACTCCGCCGGCCGGCCGATCGAGGAGAGTTGCCTGCGACGCGGCTTCGCGCTGGACTACTATCCCCACGGGCGACCTAAACCGCTGGACGCCCCCAGCCGGGCCCTGGCCGCAGCCAGCGACCCGTTTCGGCGGATCGTCTATCTGCCCTACGCCCGGATGGTTCACTTCGGGCATCTGCTGACGGAGTTTGCGGGAAACGTCGGTCCCCTGCTCGCCCATCCGCAGGGCGTGGACGGCATCGGCGGTGAAGACTGCGTGCTGCTGGTGTCCGCCCGTTCGCACGGGTCGACCGCCGCCCTGGCCGAACTCCTCGGGGTACCTGTCCAGCGGGTGCGGAGCACCGCCGACCTGTCCGGTCCCGCGCGGGCCGTGTCGGCCGTGATTCCCCGGCCGTCGATGATGAACCGCCACGGGCTGGCCACGAGGCATTTCAGCCACGTGCGGCACGTGCTCGACCGCCTGTTCGGTGTGGGACCTCGCCTGGCGACCCTGGCCGAGACCAGCGGCGTCGGGAAGCTCTACCTCTCGCGATCGAGGCTCGCCCCCGGCATGCGGCGGATCCGCGACGAGGAGGCGATGGAGGCGGATCTCGCGCGCCGGGGCTGGCGGATTCTGCATCCGCAGGAGCTGCCGGTGGCCGAACAGCTCGAGGGCCTCGCCGCGGCCCACACGATCGCCGGCTGCGTCGGCAGTGCCCTGCACCTGCTGATGGCGTTCGGGGAAGGAGCCGGGGGACGTCGCCTGATCGCACTGGGATCGACCGTGTCGCGAACCAATCCGAACGTCGTGCTGCAGGCAGCCCGGCAGCGTGTGCCGTTTCGTCACGTCGTCTGCCTGGAGCCTGAGGCCGACGCCGCGAGTTCACCGGTTCATGAGTTCGGATTCATGATGTCGCCCGCGCGGATCGCGGAGCGGCTCGATGCCCTTGCCTCAGGGGCCCTCGTGTGACGCGGCATCCGCAGGGCCGGCACCGCTCCCGGCGTACGTTTCCCACGGGCCGGGGTCCGTCGTCCGTCGTCCCCAGTCCTGGATCAGACGACCGGGGAGAGGATCTCGAATCCCACGAAGCCGTCGGTTGTCGTCTCATTCGTGGAGGGCTCGCAGACGAACGCGTCGTCCCCCAAGCCGGCGTCGAAGAAGATGCTCGTGAAGGCACAGCCCCTTGCATCGAAGGTGTCGTCTCCAGCGTTCGTCACGACGCTGGTGGGGCCCGCGAAGATGCACTTCGTGAGAACGATGGAGTCGATGCCCGCCCCGGCCGGTATCCGACTCGAGAGATACTTCGACCCGATTGCCGACGGAGTCACCGTTGAGGTGCAGGATGCCGTCGTGAGCCGTCACGGCGACGTCGCCGGGTTCCATGATCCCAGGAACGAGGCTGCAGCGAGGGGGCACGGGCAACCCCGAGCCCGCGCCACGCGAGGCTCAGTCCCCATCGCTTACGCGATTGGGGCTTCCGGTGCGGGGCTTGGGGGGTGCGCCGCGGGTTGAAAACCTGCGCTCCTCTCAGGTACGGGCAGCCCCGAGCCTCGCAAACGCGCGAGGGTCACGTGGAGGCCGTATCACAGGCCGGCGGGGACCGCTGGACCGGGCGGAGTGGCGGCGTCTCGTGCCGACGGCGGCCGGATTCGCTTCGCGTCGTTGCCAAAGCCTCCGCGCGACTCGTTCACGGTCAGCGAGAACGCCCCGGCCATCCGGCTGCCCGGGGCGACGCCGCGGTCGGAGAGCGAGACGCTGCCCACAACGGTCCGCAGCGGACCGGCGCCAAAGAACCCGCCGCCGATGGCGAGCATCCCGCTTGTCTCGACGTCATCGACCGTGTCGCGGACCCGCCGGCGGTCGAGGAACAACGTGATCGTCACCGGTGTGCCGTCATCGCGACGTCCCGCGATGGTGACGCCGATCGCCCGGTCATCGCCGGCCGCGTCGGGTGCGGCGGCTGACGGGGCCGGGAGCGCGCCGGGCCGCGCGGCAGGTCCGGGGAGCGGCGTGGCGTAGGCACGGACGTCGGCCGGTGTGAAGGCCACCGTCTCGTCGTCGAGCACCAGCGTCAGTTCGACCTGCCCCGGCTCGATCTCCTCGTCGGCGGCCAGGGGCTGCCACGCGGAGAAGGTGCCGCTGACGGTGCCGATCCGCTTGGTCGTCAGAGGTGGCCGCGGCCGCTCCGGGAGAACCGGGGGCCAGTCGACCAGGACCGCCTCGACCTCGCCGCGGCGCCGGCGGATGAACTCGCGGATCCCCGCCAGTGCCTTCGGGGCGGCGGCCTGTGCCGACGAGAAGTGGGGTGAGAGAAGCGCCTCGACACGGTCCACCTCGGCCAGCAGTTCGTCCTCATTCCAGATCGTCGCCAGCAGCTCCTCGAGCCGCTGCCGGTAGCGGTCGGCGAAGCCGGGAGTGAAGGCGAGACGGTTCGGGAGCGCTGCCTCGGCGTAGATCGCCGGCGGGGCGCGGCGGTTGAAGGACAGGAGCGATCCGGGGGGCGACGTAAAGGCCGTGTCGGTGCCCCACGGGATGAATCGCAGCCTGCCGTCCGCCGCGGAGACGTGGACGAAATAGTTGTTTTGGTTGGCGGTGTAGCCGTCCCAGATGCCGGCAAGCGCCTCGACCGCCCAGTAGGAGATGAAGGTGTCGAGATCAACCAGCTCGCCGAGCCGCTCGCCATCGAGCGGCCCGGCACCGTCGAGCATGGCCGCCAGCGCCTCGAGCGTGGGTCGGAACCGATCGTGCGTTTCGACTTCGAGCTTGCCGAGCGTCTCCGGCACGAGGTCGGCAACCGTACCCTCGTAGAGCCCGCCGTCGTCGGCATCCAGGACGCGCCGCAGGAACGGCTTCTTGATGGACTCGACGATCGTGTAGACGCCCAGGCGCGTCCCGTTGACGGAGAGGGCGGCGAATCCGGCCCGCGGTGCCGGTACGCCGGCGGCCGCGAACAGCCGGTAGGCGAGGAACTGGCCGATGCAGGCCGCATCCTGCTTGTTGTTGTTGAGGGTGAGCCGGCCGAGCCCCGCGAACGGGCTCGCGGCGTCGAACTTGCCGTAGTCGACGATCAACGAAGGCCGCGTCGCGTCGAGCGAGCCAAGAAAACCCTTCTTCCGAAGGCCGACCCCGTGGGTCGTCACGCCGTCGACGGTGGCGGCGGCGCGGCGCCAGGTGAACGCGGCCGGGGCCTCCGTGCTGAACAGGAATACGAGGTCGCGCGACTCGCGCCGCAGGCTCTCCCAGTCGTGGCCGGGCAGCGTGATCGAGACGGGCACGACCCGCTGCGACCCGAAGAGCGCGTCGCCATCGGCCGGCGGTGCCGCCGCCGCCACGGCTGCGGCCGTGATCGATGCGACCGCGACGAGGGCCGTGAAGGGGCGCATGGAAGGATTGCTGGCAGAATAGGTAGGCCAGGGGCACTTCGGCAAGCGTCGGCCACGCCGGGCAGATCACGAGGAGCACCAGCCGGGACCGGAGGTCGCCACCACACCCCGGGCACCCACAAGGAGGCTTCTCCCCCGCCCGGGCCATGAGTCTGGGGGGGCTGGTGTATCTCCGCCTACAAACCTTCAGGGATCGGCTTCGTCACTTCCGATACCACTGGTAGTTTCGTCGGATTCGGTACTCGGCGTATTCGGTCGGGAGAAGGTGCCACATGGTGATCGCCCTGCAGGTCGTCGCCTGGTTCGTGGCCATGGCCGTACTGATGTCGATCGTGGAACACCAGGTTCATGCGAAACTGATGCACCGGAGGCCGAAGTTTTTCCTGTTTCGCAACGTCCGAGCCCGTACCAAGATCTTCACGAGCCATGCCCTCGAGCATCACTCGCACTACCGCGAGGAGTTTCACGACGAACCGGTGCCGCCGGGTGAGGACCGGGGCATCCGCCTCAATCCCCGCGAGGGTCTGATCGAGTCGCTGCCGCTCGCGCTTGTGTTAACGCCGTTCACGACGATCGGGGCGATCATGTTCCCCGTCGTCGTCGTCCTTCATCACCTCACGTGGAACTACGTGCATCTCGAGATGCACCAACCGAAGGGCCGTTTTTTAGGAAACACCCGCCTTTTCAAGCGGCTTGCCCGGCACCATTATCTCCACCACCGCTACCCGGCGAAGAATTTCAACGTGTTCCTGCTCGTGGGCGACTACGTGTTCGGCACGATGGCCACGCCGACCGAGGCCGACTGGGCGGAGATGCGGCGACAGGGCCTGACGGACGACCTGCCGGCGGTGCCCGTCAAGGATGAGAAGCCCACTCAGGCCGCAGCCTAGGGACAGGTCGGCCAATGGCACTTCGGCAAGCATCGGCCGAGGGGTGCGGATCACAGAGGAGCAACAGCCGAGACCGACCGGGCTGGCTACGGCCCGATCGTTGAGGTGCCGAGGTGCTTCCTATCCGCGCTCGAGGTCGGATCGTTCTCGTTAACGCAGACCGGCCTTTGATCGCCCTTCGCGCGGGCGGTCCGCCCCGTGGCATGAAAGGCTGTCAGAGGAACTGGTTTCCCAGCGCTTTTCAGTGCGCCCGGCTGGACGCGAACCAGCGACCGTAAATTGAGAGATTTATGGCGAGACGATGTCGCAGCGGAAGCGGGCCTGACGCCCGCTTGGTTCGCTCCCCTCGCTCGTTGGTGGGCCGACCGTGAGTCGGTGCCGCCGCGAGAGTGGCGGGCCAGCGAGAAGGATCGCAAGGCCGTGCCGGCGGGGCGGTAGCGGCGCTTGCAAGACGTGCCCGTACTACGCGGTGGGGTCGTTCAAGGCGTTGTCGTAGGCGGCCCCTCTCGCCGCTGATTCGTCCCAGCCCTCCGCGGATTCGTCCCTGTGTTTGACCGATTCGTCCCCACCCGTGCCCGATTCGTCCCTTTTCGGGTTTTGGGCGTTGACGGCTGTGCGACTGGGGGGATGCTACGGGGGTTGCCTGTGACGCGGTGTAGTGAACACCTGTCGTCCACCGAGAGGAACGCTCATGAACCGGCTCCGCCGTTCTGCGACCGCTGCTCTGGTCGCCTTGGTTCTCGCGCGTGTTGACGTGCCGAATGCCCACGCCACTCCCATCGACTGGGTGACGGTGGGCGATCCGGGGAACGCGGCTGATACGACGACGTACGGTGCGGTGGGGTACGAGTACCAGATCATGAAGTTAGAGTCTTTATTCGTGACACACACGTCGTTTGCGCGCATGTTTACGCTGCCGTCGCCAGTCCGTGGTAATGCAGCCTGACACACGTGCCGAGGACGCTCTGGCCCCGGTCGGTGATCCGCCAGCG
>Ga0194130_10002515_pt1 | contig 26462 bp, 15 predicted proteins | sample TA2KigsurfametaG_FD_160084 | JGI IMG/M metagenome (GOLD analysis project Ga0194130, IMG submission 160084) | Freshwater microbial communities from Lake Tanganyika, Tanzania - TA2015050 Kigoma 12 surface | ecosystem: Environmental > Aquatic > Freshwater > Lake | place: Tanzania: Lake Tanganyika... | reverse complement strand
CCTCATGGAGTGGCGAGTCGCTTGAAGTGGCGCCAACCGAAATCAAGCGATTCGTCGGGGATTTCGAGTTTTTTTATGCGCTCAGCGCGAATCGCGCAAGTCCAAATTCGCTTGGATAAGGACTAGTCGCTGCGTTTCCGCCGGGACATTCGCCGTCCTAACCCGCCAGCAGCGCGCCGCAGCAACTGACGACTGAACCGAAAACGCGCAAGCAAGCTCGACGGCTACTGGATGCTCATGACCTTACTCATCCCGTTTTGAACAGGGCACGCCAATCTCCGCAACTCGGGCCTCGAAGTCCTTGACCGTCATGATCCGTGCATCGGATCGATGCACGACGTGTACCGTGTCCTTGCTCCCCACGATCTGGGGCTTCAGTTTCTTCAACTCCTCGATCAGCGCATCAAGCGAAAACGGCCGCCCGTCGAACTCGTATCCCTTTTCTGAAATGACGAGAGTCCAGCGGCCGGGCTCGGTACGCACCTGGTTCTCATAACCCCTTCCGGGGCCCTGGCCCGAACCTCCACCGCTTACCCAGCCCCAGCCTCCTTCTCCGAAGAAAAAGGCTCCCACCATCAGGATCAGCATCAGCACGACAGCAAAACGAAGGAGTACGCCCATGGCAGTCGATCTCCTGTGCTTGGGTGGACGCGGACGTGTCATGGAGCAGTGGCCGTGAAGTTCGGAGCCGTCACCTGAACCGACTTCCCAGACGACGCACTCCACCGAATACGCACCTGATCCAGGCCCTCCTCGACATTGGAGAACGCGCCCACAGTCGCATTCTCGTGCGTGAAGAGGATGATTACCAGGCTCTTCGGCTCCGCGGACTTCTTCGTGAGCTTCATGAACTGATTGGTCAGTTCGTCCTTCCCGCTCGGCGTTACGGTCTCTTCGACGTCGGGCCCCTTGATGCGCACGGAGCCGGCCTCGTACAGGTGAACCTCCCAGATGTCACACCGCTTCCGAAGTTCCGATGACTTCCGCAACATCTGCACGACCTGCGCTGCGTTCTTGCCCTTTGCCTCGTTCAGTTCCCCCATCAATCGTTGAAACTGGTCGCCGTCGGCGCCCCGCAGCTGCTTCGCAACCACGTCGGTGTCCACTTCCTGCAGCATTTCCCGCACGGCCTCGCCGATTTGCTGCTCCTTCTTCGCGGCCTTTTCCTCGACTTCCTTCTGCCTGACGCCCGCCTCCTCGAGTTGGCGTTCGTAGTCCGCTAGTTTCCTGAGCAACTCGTCGACCCTTGCCTGCAGAGCATTCGTAAGCGCCCACCAAAACCACCCTTGTCAGCCCTGGTAGCTTCGCGGACGGCGATCGAAGATCCCGTCATCGGAGTCGCAGCATGGGGCGGCAGGCAGACCCACGGAAGGCATCGCAGTGGCGTCGGCGGCTTGGCCGCCACAGCCTGTCAGGCCTGACGGTGACGCGGTTCTGTGCCCGCGAGGGCTTGTCGGTGTCGGCCTTCGAGTACTGGCGACGTCGGCTGCAAGCGGATACGCCAGCGGTCGCCGCTGGGCCTGCAGCACCAGCGCACGACCTCTTCGCACCGGTCGAAGTCGTCGGCGGCCGCAGCGTGACGATTCGCTTCACCGGTGGCACGGTGATGGAGATCCCCGAGGATCTCCTGATGACGGCACTGCGGACACTTGCCGAGGCGCAGCCATGCTGAGCATCGCGCCGCCCCCGACGATCTACCTGCACTCGGGCGCGACGGACATGCGCAAGAGCTTCGACGGACTGTCGGGACTGATCCGCGGCAGCTTTGGCGGCGATCCTGCCGACGGCAATCTCTTCCTCTTCGTGAACAAGCGCCGCGACCGCCTCAAGGCCTTGTGGTGGGATGGCGACGGCTTCGTGCTGTGGTACAAGCGATTGGAGCGCGGCACCTTCGAGACGGTGCCGGCGCGCAGCGGAGAAGCGCGGGTGCGCATCGACTCGACGCAGCTGGCGATGATCCTCGGCGGCGTGCACTTGGAGACGGCGCGGCGACGAAAGCGCTACCAGCGAGCGCTGGTCTGAAAAACAGCGCGGCTGCCAAAATGGCGCTTGCGCTTTTGCGCGATGGTGTCTATGCTGCGCGCATGACAACGGACTTGGTGCTTCCGAACGATCTGGCCGCGTGCCACGCGATGATCGCGAATCAGGATCGGATCATCGCGCGGCAGACCGATCTGCTCGAAGACCAGAAGATCGAGATCGCGAAGCTCGAGAAGGAGCGCGACGCTGCCTTGCAGCTCGCCTTCCGCAAGAAGATCGAGCGCTACCTGGCCGACCCGAAGCAATTAATGCTCGACTTCGGCGACTCGCCCGAAGTGACCGATGCCGCGGCCGGGATCGCCGATGCGGCGGTCGAATCGGTGGCGGGCTACGAGCGCAGGAAGCAGGGCACGGAGAAGCCACGAAACGAATCGCTTCCCGCCCACCTGCCGCGCTACGAAGTGAAGCTCGACGTGCCGGAGACCATGAAGAGCTGCCCGACGCATGGCGAGCGGCAGGTGATCGGCTACGACTGGCAGGAAACACTCGAGGTCGTGCCGCCGAAGCTCGTCGTCCGGCGCACCGGGATCCCGAAGCTCGCCTGCCCCAGGGCGCCGGAGTGCGGCGTGGTGGAAGCGGAGCGTCCGGTCGGCCTGGTCGAGGGAAACCGCTACGGCACGGGCGTGGCGGCACAGATCGCCGTCGACAAATACGCCTACCATCTGCCGATCTACCGTCAGCAGGATCTTTTCGCGTCGTGCGGATGGACGCCGTCGCGGGGCACGCTGCTCAATGTCTTGAAGTCCGCGGCCGAACAGATCCGGCCGCTGGTGATGCACCTCCGGGAGGTGGTGCGGGCGGGGCCGGTGGTCGGCACCGACGACACGACGGTGACACTGATCACGCCCCAGGAAATGCCCGACTTCGATCCCTCCGATCCGAAGTCCGCCCGTGCGCGCGAGGTGATCGCCTCTGCGCTCGAGCCGCGGCGCGCGAGCCTGACGGCGCGGATGTGGGCGTATCGGAGCGTGACCGAGCCGATCAACGTCTTCGACTTCACCGTCAGCCGTCATCGCGACGGCCCGGAGATCTTTTTGAGTGGCTTCGAGGGAGTGCTCCTGGCCGACTGCTATGCGGGCTACGAGGCGATCGAGCTGGGGAGCGCGGGGAAGATCCGCCGTGCTGCCTGCGTGACGTATGCGCGCCGTAAGGTCTTCGAGTCGCGACACAACCATCCTGCGCACGCGGCACTGCTGCTGGGGCTCTTTCAGCGCCTCTACGACATCGAGGACCGTGCGAAGAGCTTCGATGCCGCCGCTCGGCGCTCCCTCCGCCAATCCGAATCGCTGCCGATCTGGGACGAGATCGGCAGCTACGTGGCAAGCGACGCGGTGGCCAACGTGATGCCGAAGGAGCCTTTTGGTCAGGCGCTAACCTACCTGCGCAACAACATCGACGCGCTGCGCGTCCATCTCGACGACGGTGTGGTGCCGATCGACAACAACGACACCGAGCAGTTGATGAAGCAGGTGGCCTTGGGGCGCAAGAACTGGATGTTTATCGGCAGCATCGCTGCGGGGAACCGCGCTGCCGATCTGATGACGCTCGTCAGCAGCGCCGTGCGGAACGATCTCGATGTCTTTGTCTACGTCAAGGACATCCTCGATCGGCTGCTTGCCGGGTGCCGCGACTACGCGGCACTGCGCCCCGACGTCTGGAAGCTCGCGCATCCGGAGGCGGTGCGTGTCTATCGCGAGGACGAGCGGCGGCACCGCGCCGAGGTCAAGTCGGCGAAGCGCGCCAGGCGCCGCACCGGACGGCGGTAGGCCGCCTCACGGCGGCCACTCTCCCGGGCTCATGCAGGCCCGCCGCAGGCCAAAAGGGGATGGCGGTGGTGGGCGCTCACGAGCATTCCGCTCGTCGACCACCTTCCCCTGATCCGCGAGCGCGTCGTCCTTGAGCCTCTCCGCGTCTTTTTGGCTCTGCTCGGCACTTGTCTTGGCGCCTTCGAGCGACGCATTGACCTGCTGCAGTTCGACAAACTGCAGGAACATCACGACGAACAAGAGGTCCACCAGGGCCGCCAGCGAAATGACGACACGACGGCGGTTCGGCTGGCTGGCAATCATGACGACTGTTGGGGTATCGCGGCAGCCACGCAGGCCTTCTTCTTGGCAGCCAGCACCAACGCTTCGAGCATGTGGCGGTGCTTGATCACGCGATCGAATTTGGGCTCGAAATAGCCGTTCACCAGGGAAAACAAGGCGGCGAAGAATATTCCCCAGCCCGTGCAATACACCGACTCGCCGAAATTAGAAACCACCTGCGAGATCCTTGCCGAGGAATCTCCATCGCCAGACGCATGCCCCATTCCCGCCGCGATTGCAAGCACGGTTCCCAGGATGCCCATGAGTGGAAACGCCTCGATGGATGCACGGCAAAAGCTGTACTTGGTCTCAAAGGAATGTGTCAGCTCGTGGGCTCTAGATTCATCCTTTATGCGGAGCCGTTCACTGAACTTCACGAGTTCCTCGGAATTCCGAGGCTGCTCGACGATGTCCTGCACATCGGCAAGGAATGCGTCGACGGCATCCAACGGATGCCCATTGGGATCGGCGTCGCGGCGAGCGAAGCCCCGCACGAGATCGTTGAGCCTCGCATGCATGCTGCGCCACGACGTGCGGGCGAGGCAGATTAGGTTGAGCCACAGCCAGACATTCCACGCGGCAAGACCGCAGATGACGAGTACCCAATACCTGCTCCCGAACTCGATCATGATCATGAAAGCGTCGTCCTTGCGAATCAGTGGGCCGCCAAGCCGCCATCCAGAACTGCCGGAGGCTACGACTCGCTGGCGGGGGCTACAAACATTTCACCTTTCGGATTCGCTGACGAAAACGCGGCGGTACGACTACGGAGTTCTGGGTGAGCAACCCCGCTTCGTCTCTCTGGACGGCTTCACGATCCTGGGCCCAGAGCACTGATGCGGCCGTTTGTCGAAGTCGATGACTTTCCCGAGCATCCACTCGCATGCGGTGCCCCGGCGCCGTGAGACGTTCCTCATCGAGCCCCCTGGGCCCCGCTTCCATGCTCTCCACGTGGCAATCCCGCCCCCTGGTAGCCTTGGAAATCCCCCGTACTTTAAAGGGGCCGCTGGGGTCCGCAATGCCTGCCGCCACGAACTGGACCGCCGTCTCCGAAAGCCCCTTTCCGCATGAGCGGGAGGCCCTGGACTTCGTGCGCCACGGCTTCCCGTCGCACGAACCCTACCGGGCGTGGAGCAACTTCTCGTTCGTCGCCCTCGACGGCACGATCAACGAGGTCGATCTGCTCGTCTTCTCGCCAAACGGATTCTTCCTCGTCGAGATCAAGAGTCATCCGGGACGGCTCACCGGTGACGCCGGCACCTGGACCTTCGAGCACGAAGGCCGTCGCACGACGATCGACAACCCCGTCTTCCTCGCCGACCTCAAGGCGAAGAAACTCAAGAGCCTCCTCGACCGGCAGCGGGCTGCCCGCGGCGATGTTCGCATTCCCCGCATCGAAGCCGCCGTCTTCTGCTCGGCATCAGGCCTCCAGGTCGACCTTTCCGATCAGGCCCGCGCCCGCCTCCTGCTCCGCGACCGCAAGGCGGATCCGACGACGGGCGTCTCCGAGCGGCCTGGCATTCTCGGGCTCTTTACCAACCGCATCGGGCCCGGCTTCCAGCCCGCGCACGACCGGTGCGACAAGCCGACGGCGAAGGCCGTGACCACCGCGCTCGAGCGAGCCGGTATCCGGGCCCGCTCGACCACGCGGCAGGTCGGCGACTACGTCCTCGGCACCGCGATCGACGAGGGGCCCGGATTCCAGGACTACCGCGGCACCCACAAGGCAGTACCCGAATCGCTGCGTCGCGTGCGACTGTATTCCATCGACACCGCCGCCTCACCCGAGGAACGCAACACGTTCCAGCGGGCGGCTCTCCGCGAGTTTCAGCTGCTCGAGTCGCTCGACCACCCCGGCATTCTCCGCACCCAGGGCTTCACGGCCCACGAACTCGGACCGGCGGTGTTCTTCGATCACGACCCGCGGGAAATCCGGTTCGACCTCTACCTCGCCCAGCGTGTCGCGGAGCTCCCGATCGAGACGCGGCTCTCGATCATTCGCCAGCTCGCCGAGGCAGTCCGCCACGCGCACGAAAAGCGCATCATCCACCGCGGCCTGTCGCCCCGCAGTGTGCTCGTGGTCGACAACGGCGACGGCGATCCAAGGCTCAAGATCTTCAACTGGCAGATCGGGTGCCGCGGTTCCGCCGGCTCCTCGCTGCATGGATCCACGCACCTGGTCACGACCCACGTCGAGTCGCTCACCGAACGGGGCACAGCGGTCTACCAGGCCCCGGAAGTCCGCTACGCCCCCGACACGACGAGCGAGCAGGTTGACGTCTTCTCGCTCGGGGCGATCGCCTACCACGTTCTCTCCGGCCGGCCGCCCGCGTCGGACCTCGTCGACCTCAATGAGAAGCTTCGCATCTCGAAGGGCCTCGCCCTCGCGAGCGTCGTCAACGCCGCCGAGCGGGAGCAGGACCACCTCGTCCGCTGGGCAACGCATCCCGAGGTGGCCGAACGTCTCGGATCGGCGGCGGAGTTTCTCGTGCTGCTCGACGAAGTTGAGGAAGCGCTCACCCGGACCGACCCCGCTGAACGGGAACCGCCGACCGACCCCACGCGGGCCCGCCCCGACGACACGCTCGACGCCGGCCCAACCGGCCCGCTCACCGTCCGCCGCGTGCTCGGCCGCGGGGCCTGCTCCGTCGCCATGGTCGTGGCCCGCGGCACCGACGAACTCGTTCTCAAACTCGCCCTCTCCCCCGAGCACAACGACCGCATCCGCCGCGAGGCCGAGACCCTCGCCACGCTCGCCCACGAGCGGTTCGTCAAGCTCGTGGAGCCCGTCGAGGTTGAAGGACACGCCGGCTTCCTCATGGAACCGGCCTACGCCAACCGCGAGGGAAAACGCATCGAGACGCTCACCGACCGGCTCCGCACGGAAGGCCGGCTGCAGATCGACTTCCTGGAGCGCTTTGGCACCGACCTGATCGAAGCCCTCCATCACCTGGAGGTGAAAGGAGTCTTCCACCGCGACATAAAGCCCGACAACATCGCGATCCGCATGATGGGCCGTGATGACGCGCTCCACCTCACGCTCTTCGACTTCTCGCTCTCCGGCACGGCCCTCGACAACCTCCGCGCCGGCACGGTCGCCTACCTCGACCCCTTCCTCTCCCTGCGGCCGATGCGCCGCTACGACCGCCAGGCGGAGCACTGGGCCGCCGCGATGACGCTCCACGAGATGGCCACCCGCGGCCGGCCCACGTGGGGCAACGACGGCAGCGACCCCGCCCTGCTCGACTGCGAGATCACGCTCCAGCCCGAGAGTTTTGAGACCGCCATCCGACCGCGGCTGACGACGTTCTTCACGCGGGCGTTCCGCCGCTCACCCGCCGAGCGGTTCGACAACGCCGAGCAGATGATGGACGCCTGGAAGCGGGTGTTCGACGGGCTCGACCGTCGGGAGCCCACCGAGGCCGACGGCACGGCCGACATGGCCAAGGCCGTCGAGCGGGCCTCGTTCGACACGCCGCTGGCGGATCTCGGCCTCACCACGCGGGCCCTCGGCGCCCTCGACCGGATCGACGTCATCACCGTGGCCGATCTTCTCCGCGCCCACCCCAGTCGCCTGCTTCGGCTGCCGGGCGTGGGCCACAAGACCCGCCTCGACATCACGGCCGCGATCCGGCTCCTCCGTGACCAACTCGGCGAAGCCCCCGAGACGCCGACCCGGGCCGCCGACACAGCCCCCGCCGACCCAGCGTCACTCTCGATCGAGGCCCTCGTCGAGGTGATCACCCGCACGACGGCGAAGGAGAGCAAGGCCAACAAGCAGATGGCGGTCGTCCTCTTCGGCCTCGATCCGAAGATTGCCGACGTCTGGCCGACGCAAACCGCCGTGGCGCGCCACGTCGATGTCTCGCCCCCCTACGTGTCGCACCTGATCACGAAGTTGCAGGGGCGGCTCGGCAAGCAACCGGCCATCGACCGCGTGCGCGACGCCCTCGCCGCGCTCCTCGAGGCCTCGGGCGCCGTCATGACCGTCGACGAAGCCGCAGCCGCCCTCGTCGCCGCCCGCGGCAGCAGTGCCGAGGGTGACGAAGCCCTCCGCCGGGCCCGGGCAATCGTGCGGGCGGCGTGGGAAGTGGAGCGAACCCACTGGGAGGCGGAGCCAGCCGCATCGGATGGGTCGGAGGACACCCGGAAGACGCGATTCACGATCTCCCGCTCAGGTAATCGCATCCTCCTCACGCTCACGGGCGTGCCCGACGCCGCCGACTGGGCCGCGAAGCTTGGCGTGCAGGCCGACGAGCTCGCCGAGGCCGATCCGCTTCTGCCGCCGGCCAGCGTCGCCGCCCGTCTCCGCGCCGCCGCACCGCCTCCCGCGGGCCTCGCGATCGACGACACGAGGCTCATTCGCCTCGCCGCCGCGGCCAGCCGCAAGGCGGCCGTGTCGAGCAAACAGGAGCTGTATCCGCGCGGCATGTCGGCCACGCGCGCTATCCGCCTCGCCCAGGGCGCGCTCGTCAGCCGGCAGACGATCACCCCCGACGAGATCCGCGAGGTGATCCGCAGCCGCTATCCCGAGGCCTGCCCCCTGCCCGACCAGGCCGCCCTCGGCCTCCTGCTCACGGAAACGGGCTGCGAGTTCGACTGGCTGCCCGACGAAGGCTGCTTCAAGAACCGTGTGAAGTTCACCTACACGGTCACCACCGGCAGCCGGATGCCCACGCGGCTTCCCACTGACCCCGGCCTCGCCGCTCCCGCGACCGCCGCGGCTCCATCGGCGTCGCCCGCCACGCCCCCCCGCAGCTCCGATCAACTCTCCCCAGCCGGTCTCGAAGCCCGCCAGTTCGACACCCAACTCTCCCGTGCGGCCAAGGGCGGCCAGTTCGTCGCGATCCTCGCACCGCCCAAGCTCTACGACGCGGCCGCCGACGAACTGGCGAACCGCTACGGCGTGGCCACGATCGACGTCGAGGCCCAGATGCTCGCCGCCATGCAGCGACTCGCCCGCGACAACCAGGTGCCCTGGGACGTCGTCGTCGCCTCCGACGATCCGGCGAGCGGCCGCAAGTGGGAAAACCTCTGCCGCATGGCGAAGCAGGCCGGTGACATCCTGAAGCAAGCTCTCCTCACCGAGCGGCGGCCGCTCCTGCTCATCCGCGCCGCGATCCTCGCCCGCTACGATCTCATGGACGTCCTCACCTCGCTTGCCCAATCCAGCGGCACGCGGGGCGGCGTCCCCGGCGTCTGGCTCCTCGTGCCCGGCGGCGACGCCCCCCGGCTCGACGGCCGGCTCGTGTCGCTCGAGGGCACGGGCCAGAAGGCCGTCGTCCCACTCGGCTGGATCAAAAACCTTCATCGCGGCACGCCGCCCGAGCCAACCCCCGCATGATCGACCGTGCCGCGCTCCTGGCCGACCTGAAGCGACTCGTCGTCTCCATCCAAGACGACCTCCGCACCCGGGCCACCTCGCCCGACGTGCCCGACGTCGGCCGCCGGCTTGCCGACGAATACGCCCGCGCGCAGGCCGCCCGCCGTACCGCCGCCACGTTCGAGGCCTGGCGGGAAGGCGAGATTACTCAGCTGGCCGTCGCCTGGATTCTCTCGTGCGTGTTCGCCCGGTTCCTCGAAGACAATGTTCTTGTCGATGCGGCGCGGATTGCCGGCCCCACGCAAGAGCGGCTCGAAGACGCCCGCGACGCCCGGCTCGCCTTCTTCCGCTCCCACCCCACCGAAACCGACCGCGAATACCTTCTCGATTTTTGTGATTGGCTCGCCAAACTCCCCGGCACGGCCGACATCTTTGGATCGGTGAACCCGATCCGCTCGCTGCCCACGTGGCTCTCCCCCGAAGCGGCCACGTCGCTCGTCACGTTCTTCCAGGCGATCGACCCCGCAACCGGCCACCTCACCCACGACTTCACAGATCCGAGGTGGGACACACGGTTTCTGGGCGACCTCTACCAAGACCTCTCCGAGGCCGCCCGCAAGCGCTACGCCCTGCTCCAGACCCCCGACTTCGTCGAGAAGTTTTTATTGGACCGCACGCTGGAGCCGGCGCTCAACGAGTTTGCAGCCGAGTTCAAAGCCGGCACGTTCAAGATGATCGATCCCGCCTGCGGCTCGGGGCATCTCGTGATCGGCTCGTTCAAGCGGATTTTTGACCGATTGCTCCGTACCGAGCCCGCCGCCAGCCGCCGCGAGCTCGTCATCCGGTCGCTCGCCTGCGTCCACGGCATCGACATCAACCCGTTTGCCGCGGCAATCGCCCGGTTCCGGCTGTTGCTTGCGGCGATGCAGGCGGCGGATATCAGCCGACTGGCCGACGCGCCGGCGTTCGCCCTCCAGATCGCCTGCGGCGACTCCTTGCTGCACGCGACGATGATCAAGGACGCCCCGACGACGCAGACCGGCCTCGCGATGGCGGGCCTCGACGAGGCGGCCGCGCCGCTGAAGAAGGGCCGCGGGGGAAAGGCTGCAAAACCAAAGACCAACGCACAGGACGAGGCCTGCGACCACGTCTATGCGGCTGAGAATCTCGATGTGCTGCGGCGGCTGCTGGCTTGGGGTCAATACCACGCCGTGGTCGCAAACCCGCCGTACATAGCCGTTGAAGACGATGCTCTGAAGGAGCGATATCGCAAGCGATTTGGCTCCTGCTTCCGTTCGTTCACTCTTTCCGTGCCATTCTGCGAGCAGATTTTCAAAGTGGCTGCTCCAGGCGGATACTCCGGCCAAATAACTTCTAACAGCTTCAAGACGGCGACTTTCGGAAAAAAACTAGTCGAAGAGTTTTTTCCAACGGTTGATCTCACCACTGTCATCGACACTAGCGGCGCACAAATACCAGGCCACGACACACCGACCGTCATCCTTCTCGGCCGGCGGCGCGCGCCTGTCAGTCCTCACGTCCGCGTTGTTCACCGAGTGCGCAGCGATCCAACAGGCGATACATCATGCGGTCCTGGACCCGTATGGCGCGCAATCGTCCACAACCTCGATCATGCTGCTACGACTAACGATTACATAGCAGTCGCGGATGAGCCACGCGAAGCGTTTCACAATCATCCATGGGCAGGCGCCAGTGATGGCCCCGGCGGATTGAAGGACTTACTCGAAGCCAAGTGCACGCGGCGTCTCGCGGACTCTATCGAAGACATCGGACGAAGCACGCATACGGGCGAAGACGATGCCTTTTACCTTCCCATAAACGCAACGCGTACCACGGGCCTTGCGACTGCCGTCGTACCAGTGACCACCGGCGAAGATGTCAGGGATTTTTTCGTGACGCCAAAAGAGGCTAGCGTCTTTCCTTACTGCAAAAGCGACGGAAGCAGACTCACCGAACTACCGCTGCCCCTACGACGCCATGTATGGCCAATCCGGGCTACGTTAAAGCGTCGTCGCGATTTCGGCCAGTTCATCGAGGATCGTGGCCTGCGCTGGTATGAGCACTCAATGTTTTTTCCAAGGCGATACCGAAAGCCAATGTCTATCGCGTCCGCTTTCATCGCCACTCATAACCATTTTTCTTTTGACAATGGCGTCAAGGTTTTCGACCGAACGGCGCCGATTATCAAGCTCCGCGACTCCGCTACCGTCGAAGATGCCCTGGCGCTCTTGGGGCTCCTAAACTGCTCATGCTCGGGATTTTGGATGCGACAGGTTTGCTTTCCTCGGGGCGGATTCTCGGGTGGGCTTTGGGAGGAGCGATTCAACTTCAATTCGGGGACGCTCAAATCATTGCCCCTTTCATCGGAAGCCCCCCTCGACATCACCCGCCGCATCCAGGCCCTCGCCGACGCGCAGGCCGACGTCGCTCCCGCCGAAGTCATCCGCCGCTGGACCGTCGGCGCGTCGGCCGACCCGCCGCCCGCCGTGTGGCCCACGCTCAAGCGGGCCCTGGAAGAGGCGTCCGCGACGTGGCACTCGAACCGCCGGCTGATGATCGCGCTCCAAGAGGAACTCGACTGGCAGTGCTACAAACTCTACGGCCTCACGGCAGACGAGCTGACCTACCCGCTGGAGCAGGTTCCCGGGATTGATCTCGGCCAGCGAGCCTTCGAGATCGTCCTCGCCCGACAGGTCGCCACGGGAAAGACTTCGACCACGTGGTTCGAGCGGCACGGGTCCACGCCAATCACCGAAATCCCCGCGCACTGGCCCGCCAACTACAAGGCGCTCGTCCAGAAGCGGATCGACCGGATCAGCGGCCAGGCTCTCGACGCCAACATCCGGCTCATCGAGCAGCCCGAATACAAGCGGCGGTGGAACACGACCCCGTATGCCGAACAGACGGCCACAGCCCTCCGCGGGTGGCTCCTCGACCGGATCGAGAGCTATTTTGATTTCGACGGCCGCATGAACGACTCTGGCACGCCCACTTCCCGATTCCCCAACGTGAAGGAAGGCGAGATCCTGTCGGTGGCGAGAATCGCCGACGAGGCCCGCCGCGACCCGCTCTTCCAGGAGGCCGGTGAGGTTCTTCGAGATGACCGCGCCTTCGATGTGCTCGCTCTCGTCACAGAACTCGTGGCAAGCGAGGCCGTGCCTGCCCTGCCGATCGAACGCTACAAGCCGTCGGGCCTGCTCAAACGCAAGCAGTGGGAACGCACCTGGGAACTCCAGCGTGCCGAAGATGCGATCGACGCCCGCGTAAATCTCCCCGACGGCGACCCCGAAAAGATTTCCGCCGATGAAGCCGCCCGCGAAAAACAAAAGACGGTCGGCGACATTCCGGTGCCGCCAAAGTATGCCCAGGCCGATTTCCTACCGGGCCCGTTCTGGCGGCTCAGAGGAAAACTCGACGTGCCAAAGGAGCGGTTCGTGAGTTTCCCGCACGTCACCACGGCCGACGGCACGGCCCTCGTGGCCTGGGCCGGCAGCGACCATCTCCAGCTCGCGAAGGCGGTGAGCGGTCTCTATGTAGACATCCGCGACCGCCAGGGCACGCAGGACGACCCGCGGCTCTTCCCGCTCTTGGCCGTGCTCGTCGACCTCCTGCCGTGGCTCCGGCAATACCACGGCGAAATCGACCCCGAGTTCGGCACCTCCCCCGCCGAGTCGTTCGCCCACTTCGTCGCCACCGAAGGCCAGCGCCTCGGCAAGTCCCTCACCGACCTCGCCGCGTGGACCCCGCCCCCCAAAGCCAGACGCACCAAGAAGGCAAGCCGCGTGACGAAGGCCGCCGCCGAACGGGCGACGGCGAATGCCGAGCGGCCCCCAGACTCCCGTTCAAAAGCCTCCGACTAGCGCCCTCTTTGCATATCGTGCTGCTATGCCACACACATCAACCACAGAATCCGCGGACGACACTCCTTCGGATGACGAGCCCCTCTCCATCGGCAACGAGGTTGATCTCTTCGAGAAGCACGTCTCGAGTATTTCAGATGTCCTACCCGGAATGATCGCTGCCTTGGAAATGGTCGCGAAAACAGCCCACAAGGAACTGCGCACCTTTGAAAATACGCATTGCGATGTCTTCGATGACGAGGGTGGTCGCCATGTCCGCATCAGCGGCGACCACATCGTGCGATGGCGGAAACTCCACAAGAAAGCAAACCAGTTCGATGCCTCGAGAGAGCTATTGCCACGAAGCCTTCTCGTCTCACTGGTCTCGCAGTACGACGCCTTTCTCGGCCGGCTTCTCAAGATTTGCTTCCTCAAGAAGCCCGAACTACTCCACGCGTCTGACAAGCAAGTCACCTTCGAAATTATCAATCAATTCCAGTCGTTAGTAGCCCTCCGCGAATACATGCTCGAGAAGGAGATCGAGGCAGTCTTGCGAAAGAGCCATCTTGATCAGTTGCAGTGGATGGAGCGGCTCTTCGGCGTACCGCTCACGAAGGGCCTCGACGCATTGTCATCGTTTATTGAGATCACAGAGCGGCGAAACCTATTCGTCCACACTGATGGCATTGTGTCCTCGCAATACATGGCGGCCTGCAAAGCACATGGCGCGTCGCTAGACCCCGCCATCAAAGAAGGCCGCCGCCTGCGGGTAACGCCGAAGTACTTCGCCGAGTCGTGCGAGTGCATCCATGAGATCGGTGTTAAGCTTGGGCACGTCGTATGGCGGAAGCTTTTTCCACACGAACGAGAAGATGCCGACAATCATTACCTCGAATACACCTTTGAGTTGCTGCAGGCGGGAAAGTACCGCTTGGCGGCGCGCCTGCTCGACCTTGCATGTTCCGTGTTCGCCAAGCAGTCTGCCGAGTCTGAGGGGCTGATTTTTCGAATCAATCTTGCTCAGGCGCACAAGTGGAATGGCGACGAGGACCGCTGCCGCCGCACGCTGGCAGAGACCGATTGGTCCGCCAAAGAAGACAAGTTCAAGCTTGCCCATGCGGTCTTGCATGACAATTGGGCAGAAGTCGTCGTACTGATGAGACGAATCGGAATTTCCGATGTCGTCCACAAGAACGCTTATCGGGATTGGCCACTATTTCGAAAGCTTCGAGAGCAACCCGTTTTCGCGACCACATTCGAAGAGATCTTTGGTACGCCGTTCGAACCGCCCACCGAGACGAGGAAACGCCGCCGTAAACGAAAGCACTCCAATATGGACGACCAGCAGCAACCTGCCGAGGGGCGGAATGGAGAAACAGGTGCCTGATAAAGCACGGCAGCACCTGGGGTATTCACGGCCATCTCCAGAGTAGCGACTGCGTCTCTCGGTAATGACCAAAAACAATGCAATCGGCTCACAGCGTTTCGGCGACGAAGTCGTTGACGTGCCTTGGCTTACGAATTGCGTCGAATTTGCTTTCGGATGCAATTTCGGCGCAATTCGGGTCGACCCGGGGGATGGCCGGGCGAAGATTCGCGCGATGGATCACAAACAGGCCGCGAATTGGTGCGCTAGAAATCCGCGAAACGGTTCACTAAAATGGCCATCCATGCGGGAATCAGCCTATATTACGAGGGTTGTGGACGACGAGCTCGCAGAGCTCCTGAATGCGGTCCCCGCCATCGTCCTGGAGGGGCCCAAAGGCGCGGGGAAGACGGAGTCGGCGAGCCGGCTGGCGAAGACCGTCCGCCGGCTCGATGCCCCCGCCGAACGGTCTGTCGTTGCCGCAGACCCGCAACTCGCGCTCGAAGGCCGCCGACCCCTCCTGATCGACGAGTGGCAGCGGTTCCCGCCCGTGTGGGACGCCGTCAAACGAGCCGTCGATGACGGCGCGGAACCGGGCAGTTTCCTGCTCACCGGATCAGCTACGCCCGGCGACTCGGCCACCCATTCGGGCGCCGGCCGGATCGTGACGTTGCGGATGCGGCCGCTGTCGTTCTTCGAGCGACAACTGGAGACGGCGACGGTCAGCCTCACGACGTTGCTCGAAGGCGAACGTCCGGCGGTCGCAGGCACGAGCCGCATCGGCCTGCGCGAGTATGTCGACGAGATCCTGCGGTCAGGCTTTCCAGGCCTGCGTGGCTTTTCCGGCCGGGCCCTGCGCACGCAGCTCGACGGCTATGTGAGCCGGATCGTCGATGCCGATCTTCAGGAAATGGGCATGCGGGTCCGCCGCCCGGAACTCGTCCGACGGTGGCTCCGGGCCTACGCCGCGGCGACGGCCACGACCGCTTCCTACGAGACCATCCGCGATGCCGCCACCGGCGGCGAGGGAACCAAGCCGGCTAAGCGAACCACGATGCCATATCGCGACGTCCTCGAGCGACTGTGGATCGTCGATCCCGTGCCTGCCTGGGCCCCGAGCCGCAACCCGCTGTCGAGGCTGACCCACCCGCCCAAGCACCATCTGGCTGATCCTGCCCTGGCAGCTCGGCTGCTCGGCGCTACGGCTGCATCGCTCCTCGCCGGGGACGACGCGGAACGTCCGGGCAAGGGCCCGCTCGTCGGCAATCTGTTCGAGTCGCTCGTGACGCTGTCCGTCAGGGTGTATGCCCAGGCCGCCGAGGCCCGGGTGGGCCACCTCCGGACATTCAGCGGCGAACGGGAGATCGATCTGGTCGTGGAACGCGCCGACGGAAGAGTCGTCGCGATCGAGGTGAAACTCGGGGGAACCGTCGACGACGCCGACGTCAAACACCTCCTCTGGCTCCAGCGGGAGCTGGGCAAAGACGTGGTCGACATGCTGGTCGTGACGACCGGGCCGCGGGCCTACCGCCGGCCGGACGGGATCGCTGTCGTGCCCTTGGCCTTGCTCGGCCCATGAATCCGCCGACATGGCATAATACCCCTCCTCGTGGTGATGCCCGAAAGGACGCCGATGGCCCTGCTTTCCGAACTGATCGACATCCCGCTCTCGATCCAGCGGGACGATTTCGTCTTGAAGCTCGACGAGGGCATCCGGGACGACACGGCCACGAAGACGCTGTCCGACTACGTCATCACCCCGGAACTGGCCCCGAAGTTCGACGAGGCACTGCGGTTCCTCGAGGCCGCGGTGACCACTGGCACCTCGAAGGCCACGTTCCTTCACGGCAGCTTCGGTGCAGGCAAAAGCCACTTCATGGCGATTCTGCACCTCATCCTCCAAGGTGCGCCGGCAGCCCGCGGACACGCCAAGCTCACCCATATCATGCCCAAGCATGCGGGCTGGCTGGCCAACCGCAAATTCCTGCTCATTCCCTACCACATGATCGGGAAGCGGGACGTCACGAGCGCGATTCTGGGCACGTACGTCGAGCACGTGCGGAAGCACCACCCTGAGGCCGCGATTCCCGGCGTGTATCTCGGCGAGACGCTCTTCGAGGACGCCCGGCAACTCCGTCGCAAGTTCGGTGATGCAGCGTTCTTCGAGAATCTCAACCAACAGGGCGGAGACGACGGCTGGGGCAAAAGCTCATACGAAAAGCGCTGGGACGGCACCAGTTTCGAAGATGCGATGCAGGCCGCCCCCGGCAGCGACCCCCGATCGCAGCTCATCTCGGCACTCCAGCGAACCTATTTCTCGTCGTACGCCACGCAGGCCGAGAGCAACACCGAGGCGTTTCTGCCTCTCGACAAGGGCCTGCAGGTGGTCGCCCGCCACGCCAAGTCGCTTGGATACGACGCCGTCGTGCTCTTCCTCGATGAACTCGTGCTCTGGCTCGCGGGCCGCGCCGCTGACCCTGAGTTCGTCCACCAGGAAGTCCAGAAACTCGTCAACCTCGTGGAGAGCCAGGAATCGAGGCGCGAGATTCCCATCATCAGTTTTGTCGCCCGGCAGCGTGACCTCGTCGACCTGCTCGGTGCGGCGACGCCCGGCGCTCAGGAATTGCGGTTCAGCGATGCCGTGAAGCATTGGGAAGAGCGATTCGGAAAGATCACGCTCGAGGATCGGAATCTCCCGGCCATCGCCGAAGAGCGAATCCTCAAGCCCGTGAACCCGCAGGCCAAACAGACGCTCGATGATGCTTTCCGTCGCGCACTGCCATCCCGCGACGAAGTTCGCAACGTCCTGCAAACCACCGACTACGACGAACTGCAGTTTCGGCAGGTGTATCCCTTCACGCCTGCTCTGGTCAGCGTGCTCGTGGCGGTGTCGAGCGCTCTGCAACGCGACCGCACCGCCATCCGCGTGCTCATGCAACTCCTTGTCGAGCAGCGCGACACGCTCGAGGTCGGGGATCTCGTCCCCGTCGGAGACCTCTTCGATCTGATCGTCGATGGGGCCCAAGGCTTCAGCCCGGAGATGGCCCGCCACTTCGAGAATGCCACCCGCCTGTATCACCAAAAACTCCTGCCGGCCCTCGAGGACAAGCACGGCCGTCGCGAGCAGCTCCAGGCACTGCCCTTCCGCGATCCCAAGCGGGTGGCCTTCCGCAACAACGATCGCCTGCTCAAGACCCTGCTGCTGGCCGCGCTCGTGCCTGGCGAAAAGACGCTCAAGGGCCTCACGGCGAGCCGGCTCGCGGCACTCAATCACGGCACGATCAGGTCGCAGATTCCCGGTCAGGAGGCCCAGGAGGTGCTGCGCCGCTGCCGCGAGTGGGCCGGCACGATCGGCGAGATCCGCATCGGGCCTGAACAGGATCCGGAAATCGCGGTCCAACTCTCGGCGGTCGATACCGACTCGATCCTCGATACAGCCAAGGGTTCCGACACCTTTGGCGAACGGGTGCGCCGGGTACGCAGGATCGTCTACGAGCGGGCCGGCATCGAAGGGGAGGATCTTCTCGAACAGACGCTCGCGATCGACTGGAAGAATACGCCCCGCCAGGCGACGGTGCTGTTCAAGAACATTCGCGAACTGCCCGACAGTTCGCTCGACAACACCGACGATGACTGGCGACTGATCCTCGACTACCCGTTCGACGAGCCGGGCCATTCACCGCAGGAAGACCTCGTCAAGCTGACGACCTTCCAGTCTTCGCACCGGGATGGGGCGCGCACGATCTGCTGGGTTCCGTCGTTCCTGGGTGCGAGGGCGATGGAAGAACTGGGGCTGCTCGTGCGGTGTGAGCACGTTCTCGGGCTCAACGTGCCCAACGCGACCCCGGCGATCCGTGAGGAGCGGTTTCGCGAATGCACCCGCCATCTCAATGAGCAGGATCGCCACAGTGCCCGGATCATCCTCGAAAACCAGCAGGCGCAACTAGACGCTCGAGTCAGGGCTCACGTCGCGGCGGCGTACGGGCTGGCGGAAGAACAGGCCGGCTCGCTCTCGACGGCCGACGTGGTCGCCCCAGCCGACCAATTCGTGTCGCTCAAGCCCTCGCTCGGTCTCACCCGGCCTGCAGCGGTGACGTTCCGCGACGCCCTGACCAACCTGCTCGGGCAGGCACTCGCCTTCGAGTATCCGGCGGCGCCCGACTTCGGAGTCGAGCTTCGGCTCGCGACCGTGAAAAAAGTCGGTGATAAGGTGATCGAGTCGCTGGACGAACCCGGCCGCAGGGTCTACGTGGAACCAACGCTCCGGCCGCTCGTCCGGGGAGTCGCCAATCCGCTGAAGCTGGGCACGCTCGGCGAGGATCGCGACCACTTTGTCCTCGGCGACCACTGGGAGACCCATTTCACGCAGAAGATCGCTCATGCGCAGCCCAAAGACCTCACGGTCAGGCTGCTTCGGGAATGGATCGACGAACCGCGCCCCATGGGACTGCCGCCGGAAGCCGCGAATCTCGTGATTCTCGTGTTCGCCAGAATGACGAACCGAACGTTCACGCGTCATGGCGGACCATATCCCTTTGATGTCAATTCGATCGGCACGCTCGCGGAAGACGTCATCCTCCGCGCCGAGAAGCTGCCCTCGGCCGACACCTGGAAGCGGGCGACCGACGTGCTCAAGGCGGCGCTCGGCACCACGCCCACCGAAGCGGTCACCATCCGGGCAGTCGAACGTGCCATCAAGGACGCAAAAACGCGGACTGCCCAGTTTGCAGAGCCGCTTCGAACCTATGACCAACGGCTTGCGGAAGTGCTCGGCCGGCTCAGCGGAGAGCCTGCATCGAGCCAGCGGATGGCGAGCGTCGTTGCGGCGAGACAACTCGTCGATCACGTCTCGACGATGGCCGGTACGGAGCTCATCGAAGCGATCGCGAGACTGCCGCTGCCGACAAGCGCAGAAGCGGTCGGAGTGGCGATCGCCCAATCCCCCCGACTTGGAGCCGCACTGAGTGGAATCACCTGGCCACTCCACGATGCTGCCCGCGGGATCAAGGGTCCACTCGAGTCGACCGCCGCACGAATCATCGGAGCCCTCAAGGTTGCCGTTGAGGCCGATGAGCACGCGGCTTCGCTACGGGATGCGGTCGATGCCTTCAATCGTGACGCAGGCGCGCTCGTGGCGTCTGCCATGCCGTCCGCGCCCGTCGCGCCCGGGCCCGTGACGCTCCCGCAGCCGCCAGTGACGACTCCACCAGTCGTACAGCCCCGACCGGCCCATACCGGCCGACGCATCGTCACACAAGGCAGTCGCGACAATCTCGATCCCGCCGCTGCGCGAGACGTGATCGCCGAGATCGAGCGTCAGGCGACTGCCGCGCGGAAAGTGACCGTCGAAATCAGATGGACCGTCGATGAACCTGCCGGACCGCAGCCATGACCGCCACGGCATCGCCCCCACAATCCGCCGGTCGCGTGGATCCGCTGGTCAGCCGCATCGTGAGCCAGGCGCGGGTGATCTCGCGCAAGCGGGGAGGCAGCCGCTTCATCGGCATCCTCACGCAGACACCAATCGGCAATCCGGTGGACGTCGTCACGGCGAACGGCACATACCTGATTCGCCCCTGCGCGACGCCCTTGGCGGCCCGGATGGCGATCCAGGAGTGTGCTGACTCATCATCGACGGTCGTGATTGTCACGGCGATGGACGCGCAGGCACTCGGAAGCGACGTCACACTGCGGCTCGCCGGACAGCAGCTGTTTCCGCTCGACTCATGGAGGATCGTGCGAGATCGGTTCGATGCGCCGCGCGGAGTCGATCATCGTGTTCGGCAGCATCCCTGCTTGGCCGACTGGCTTGCTGAGTGCGCTGACGGAATCGACCCTCCGAAGGCAACCAACGGCTTCCTCGATGCGGATACCGTCTGGCCGTTCCTGCTCGGCCAGACGTTCGGTATGACCGAACGGGCCTATGATCCGGTCGAATTGCTTGTGTGGTCATGTCGCCCTGAGGCAGCCCGCCAGTGGCGGAGCCTCGAGCAAGACCGTCGAGACGCCATTCGCGGCTGGTTCACCATCAAGGCTGGCCCCGTCGCCCAGGCGATGCTTGGCGCCTTTGACAGGCCCCTCAACGTCGATTTTCTCACACTCGGCCTCGTGCTCGACGTCGTTTATCGCGATGGCCAGCCCGCCGATCTCGCGAGAGCCCAGACCGCCTGCCAGGTGCGTATCGAGGAACGATTTTTCGGCGGCCGGGCACCGCCGGCCGAGACGCTGCGGTCCTGGGGCGAGTTGGCCGTGAGGGCCGTGGAATTGCATCTGCCAGATGAGCGGCGGCGGCAGGAGGTCGTTCGCGATGCCGACGAATTGATCAAGGCCCTCGACGCGATGCCGTTGGCCGCGCTCAGTCGGATTTCCCGCGGCGGGTTCGAACGCCGGCTCGAAGACTTTGCCGACATGCTCGATCGCGCCATCGAGCATCCAGACGCCGCACACCGCGCCAGACTCCGCGCGGCGTTTCAGCGCCTGAAAGATCATCACGAAGCAGTCCACGACAAGCCCCGCTTTCAGCGTGCCGAGATGGCCGTCAGGCTCGTACGCTGGCTCACCGACAGGGCCCGGGGCTCCGAGGGGGCGATTCCGACGTTTGCAGAGGCGGCGGCGGCGCACGCGAGGGACGGCGGGTTTGTGACATGGGCGCGTGAGTGTGCCCGCTCCGGTGAGCCTCTGGCTGCCGTCGAGCAAGTACTCGGCAAACTCGTCGCACGGGTGAGTGCAGCACTCGATGAGGATGCCGAGCGGTTCGCGATGCTCCTCGCCGGCTGGCTGGGAGAGGGCGCCAATGCCCGCGATGTGCTCCCTGTTGAAAAGCTGCTCGACGCAGTGGTCGCCCCGCTCGCGACCCATGCTCCAGTCCTATTGCTCGTGATCGACGGCATGAGCGCCGGCGTGTTCCAGCAGCTCATGGCCGGGCTCGCCCGCCATTGGTATGGCCTGGCCCCTACGCCCCTCGATGGAATGCTGCCGGGAATCGCCGCCGTTCCGAGTGCAACGGAGTTCTCGCGAACGAGCCTCCTGGCGGGAAAGCTCATGCGTGGCGGGCAGGTGGAGGAGAAAGCCGAGTTCGAACGGAACCCCGCTCTCGTCGGTGCCTCACGCAAGAACGCCCCACCACGGCTGTTTCACAAAGGGGATCTATCGCAGGGGGCCGACGGATCACTCGCCGAGGCCGTGCGACAGGAGATCCGCAGCCCGGAACGACGGATCGTGGGCGTTGTCATCAATGCGATCGACGACCTGTTGGCAAAGGGAGACCAGGTGCACATCGCATGGTCTCTCGACGCGCTGCGACACCTGCCGACGATCCTTCACGACGCCCGTGAGGCGGGCAGGCTCGTGGTGCTCACCAGTGATCACGGACACGTTCTCGAGACAGCCAGTGAATACCGTTCCAATGGCGAGGGCGAACGCTGGCGTAGAGACACGTCTTCCCTGGACGATGGCGAGGTGCGACTGGCCGGCAACAGGGTTTTGGTCGAGGGTGGACGCCTGATCGCCGCATGGCGCGAGCAACTCCGATACACAACGGCGACGAAGCGGGGCTACCACGGCGGAGCAAGTCCGCAGGAGATGATTGCCCCCATCGCTGTTCTTGCTGCATCCGATGAAGGCCTGCCAGCCGGATGGGATCTCGCCCGCGGAACCGTGCCCGCGTGGTGGGACGAGCCACAAAACCCGGCCCCCGAGGAGCCGCCTTCTATAAAGATCGTCACGCCCTCGTCGCCACGGCCAGGGATGCTCTTTGACCCGGAGACAGGCGAGGTTCCGCGGCCGCAAACGCAGCGTGCTACCAGCCCGCCCGCGACATGGATTGCCGATCTATTGGCGAGCGAGGTGTTTCAGGCACAGCGGAAGCTCGTGGGACGGGCGGGACTCACAGACTCGCAAATCGAGACGTTCCTGCGCGCCCTCGACAGCCGCGGGGGCGTCATGACGGTCGCGGCGTTGGGCCGGGCTCTCCAAATCGCACCGTTCCGTCTGACCGGTCTCGTGGCGACGCTCACGAACGTTATGAACATCGATGGATTCCGGGTTCTTGGCCGCAGTGAAGATGCTCAGGAAATCACGCTCGATATTCCCCTGCTCAAGCGACAATTTGCCCTGGTGACGCCGGAGGAGCAGGAATGACCAGCCCTTCCATCAGCCACGCGCGCGCCCGTGACATCATCGAGTCACTGCGACAGGGCACCGTTCCTGACACGAGCCTCGACGCCTTCGCTGTCGGGCTGCAGCGGTTCGAGGCTGCCCTCGATGAGGAACTGGGCCGTGTTGCCGAAGGCAAGGGATCACTCAAGGCCGTGCGCGGCGAGTATGGCTGCGGAAAGACGTTTTTCTCACGCTGGCTCGCGGATCGCGCCCGCAAGCGAGGTTTCGCAACCACAGAGGTTCAGATCTCCGAGACCGAGACACCGCTGCATCGTCTCGAGACGGTCTATCGGCGTCTCATGGAGCGGTTATCCACCGCCGCAATGCATGGCGGCGCCCTGCGGTCGGTGATCGAAAGTTGGCTCTACACCCTGGGGCAGGACGTTCTGGCAGAGGGCACGCTTGACGAGTCCGACACGCAGGAACTGGCCCACCGCACTGCCGAACGACTCGAAAAGCGACTGGCTGACGTCAGCCGGGTGGCGCCGAACTTCAGCGCCGCACTCCGGGCCTACCACGACGCTCTTGTCGGCGGCGACCAGGCGACGGCGGACGGTTTGCTCGCATGGCTCGCCGGGCAGCCCAATGTGGCGGCGGGCGTGAAAAGGGCCGCTGGCGTCAAAGGCGACATCGATCATTTCGGCGCCCTCGGATTTCTGCAGGGCGTGCTCGCCGTGCTGCGTGATTCCGGGCACGCGGGGCTGCTCGTGGTGCTCGATGAAGTCGAGACCATCCAGCGAATGAGGTCTGACGTCCGCGACAAGAGCCTCAACGCCCTCCGGCAGCTGGTGGACGAGATTCACTCAGGACGGTTTCCCGGCCTGTTCCTCGTGGTCACGGGGACGCCGGCGTTCTTCGACGGCCCCCAGGGCATGCAGCGACTGCCGCCTCTCGCCCAGCGACTGCACACTGACTTCCAGACCGATGCACGATTCGACAATCCCCGCGCTCCGCAGATCAAGCTGCCGGGATTTGATCTCGATCGGCTCGTTGAAGTGGGCACTAAAGTGCGCGACATCTTCGCCTCCCAGTCCAAGACCACGAACCACATCTTCGACCGCTGCGACGAGGCCTACATTCGCGACCTCGCGGCGGCCGTCACCGGCACGCTTGGCGGCAAGGTCGGCGTCGCCCCCCGCATCTTCCTCAAGAAGTTGGTCGGCGATGTCCTCGATCGCATCGACCAATTTCCGGACTTCAACCCGCGCACCCATTACTCCCTGACCGTCACAGAGAACGAATTGACGCTCGCCGAACGCCAATCGCGGGCGGCTGATTCCGTCGACGAGATTGAGCTGGATTTGTGAGCACCACCGACTTCGCTCTTCTGCATCCCGCGATCCAGCACCACATCGTCAACAGCCTGGGGTGGAGGGAATTGCGGCCGTTCCAGGCCGCCGCTATTCGGCCCATCGTGGCGGGCCAGCACGCTCTCGTCCTTGCGCCCACGGCAGGCGGGAAGACGGAAGCCGCAACGCTTCCGGTATTATCACGAATGCTTGCCGAGGAGTGGCGGGGTCTCTCGGTGCTGTATCTCTGCCCGCTGAAGGCGTTGCTTAACAACCTGCACGTGCGGCTGGCTCACTATTGCTCGCTCGTCGGGCGACGAGCGGCGCTGTGGCACGGCGACATTGGTGAGACCGCACGACGAGCAATCCTGGCCGATCCTCCCGACGTGTTGTTGACCACTCCGGAGTCGCTCGAGGTGATGCTCATTTCGCGACGGGTCGACGAACGGCAACTGTTTGCGGGGCTTCGCGCCGTCATCATTGACGAAATCCATGCATTCGCGGGCGATGACCGCGGCTGGCATCTGCTCGCGGTACTGGAACGGGCGGCCCGGATCGCCCGCGTGTCCACCGCACAAGAAGTGCAACGCATAGGACTGTCCGCGACGGTTGGCAACCCGCAGGAACTGCTCGATTGGATGGCTGGTGCATGCGACGGACCAAAGACGGTTCTCATGCCGCCGCCCGTCGGACAGCCACAAGCGGATGTACAGATCGATTATGTGGGATCGGTCCAGAATGCTGCGACGGTGATCTCGCGGCTCCACCGCGGTGAAAAACGGCTCGTATTCGTGGAGAGCCGGTCTCGAGCCGAGCAACTCTGCCACTCGCTTCGGCAGTCTGGCGTGACGGCCTTCGTCACCCACAGTTCGCTCTCGGCGGAGGAACGAAAGCAGGCCGAAGATGCGTTTACTCATCGCAATGATTGCGTCATCGTTGCGACGAGCGTGCTGGAACTTGGCATCGACGTTGGCGACCTGGACCGTGTGATCCAGATCGACTCCCCCGGCACGGTAGCGAGTTTCCTGCAACGCATGGGGCGCACCGGGCGCCGCGGGGGCACGACGCGGAACTGCCTTTTCCTCGCAACGACCGAGTGGGCTCTCGTGCGTGCGGCCGCGCTCGTCGCGTTGTGGCAGAGCGGCTACGTAGAGCCCATCGTGCCACCGGCCACCCCCTACCACCTGCTTGCCCAGCAATTGATGGCGATCGTGCTCCAGAACCACGGTGCCGGACGACAGATGTGGCGGGAATGGCTCGGCAGGATGCCGGCTTTTGCCGAAATGCCCGCCACCGAGGTCGACCGAATCGTTGCCCACATGATCGACAGCGGCGTGCTTTTCGAAGATGGAGGAATCCTCGGAATAGGCCAGACGGGCGAGGAGGAGTTCGGACGCCGCCACTTCATGGAACTCATGAGCATGTTCACCTCGCCCCAACTCTTTCAGGTGCTCCATGGGCGCGAGGATCTCGGGCAAGTGGATGCCCTGTCATTCGCGGGCCGAGAGGGGCAGCCGCGGGTTCTCCTGCTCGGTGGGCGCTCCTGGCGTGTCACGCACCTCGACTGGCCACGACGAATTGCCTATGTCGAACGCACGAACGGCGATGGGGCCTCGCGGTGGCGTGGTGGCGGCCCAACGCTCAGCTTCAGGCTGTGCCGCGCCATGCGTGACATACTCTCGGGCGACGAGAGAGCCGCCTGCTGGTCACAGCGGGCAGCGGAAGCGATGGAACGCGTACGGCAGGAGTTTGCGTGGCTAGCCCCAGCGGGCACAACGCTCCGCTGCACACAGGCCCCGGATGGAGTAGCAACCGACATCGAGTGGTGGACGTTTGCCGGGTCGAAGGCCAACACGACCCTGAAAACGGTTCTCCAAAACGCGCTCGGCGTACCACTCGACGCCGACGCATGTTCACTGCGACTGGCAGCACCGATACCCGTCGAAGAAGTGCAACGAGCAATCACGTCGTTGCCCGGCCTGCCAGCCGCATCGCTCGCTCCAGAAGTAGATCAAACAGCCATCGACGGCCTGAAGTTTTCCCAATGCGTTCCCGCGGCGATGGTGGTCGCCCTCCTCCAACAGCGAATGTCAGACGCTCCCGCCACGCTGGCTGTGCTTCACTCACCGCTCCACGTCGTTGGTCGGTGACGTACAGGGATGGTTCGCCAGCGCCGTCAATTCATCGGCGAAATCGCGCCCGGGGCACCTGAGCGTTCGCTGACAAAAAACCGCTCGAAGTCCCGCTCAAACCACATGGATGGCTACTTTACGCTGGCAACGGAAAACAGCCAAACGGCGGACAACCGCTTCCTCTGTCTGACTGCGAAACGAGCCTCGG
>Ga0194130_10002513_pt1 | contig 26476 bp, 30 predicted proteins | sample TA2KigsurfametaG_FD_160084 | JGI IMG/M metagenome (GOLD analysis project Ga0194130, IMG submission 160084) | Freshwater microbial communities from Lake Tanganyika, Tanzania - TA2015050 Kigoma 12 surface | ecosystem: Environmental > Aquatic > Freshwater > Lake | place: Tanzania: Lake Tanganyika... | reverse complement strand
GAAGACGGGGACGATTGCCCTGGCGTAGCGAGGCTCAGGCGCTGGGCTGGGGGGCGGGGTGACCGACCTCACGCTTGCTCCCGCTAGCGCTCCGCTTGCAAATGCAAGCACTAGGGGGCACCCTGGAGGCATGGCACGAATCGACGTCAGCGGGCTCGGGTCCTATATCCGCGAGCAGCGCGACCAAGCTCAGATGTCCGTGCGCCAATTGGCCGCGGCAGCGGGAGTCTCCAACCCCTACCTCAGCCAGGTCGAGCGCGGACTTCGTCGCCCAAGCGCCGAGATCCTCTCCCGGCTCGCCGGAGCACTGCGGATCTCCGCCGAGACGCTCTACGTGCAGGCCGGCATCCTCAGCAAGCCGCAGGCCGCAGACGACGGTCGCGATCTGGTGACCGCCATTGCCCAGGAGCCGAGCCTCACCGAGGCGCAGCGCCGCACCCTCCTGGAGATCTATCGCGCCTTCCAGGTCGAAAACCGCACCTTTGAACCCCCATCGACCGAGTAGACCCCTCGATCACCACGAAAGGAAACGGCATGACCACGTCCACCAACGTCCCCACGCCTGAGGACGCCGCCAGCCCCGCGACGCCGACCACCCCGACGGCCGACGCTGCCGTGAAGCGAAAGCTGCCCTTCACCTCAATCACCCTGCCCAAAGCCGTCGAAGCCATCGAAAACGTGCAAGAGGCTGTCGTTTCCGCGCCGCAGAACGCCACCAAGGCGTGGACCCAGGTGACCGATTTTGCGGGCGAGGCCCGCGGTCAGGTGACCGGCCTAGCCCACGATGCTCGTCATCACGTGACCAAGCTCGCCACCGATGCGCGGCTGCAGGTGCGCGAGTTGGCCACCGACGCCCGCACCCAGGCGACCGACTTCGCCGCTGAAGCTCGCAAGGCCACCAGCACCGTGGCCAGCGGCGCCGCCCGCACAGTCGTGCTCGTGCGCGAGGCCGTCGGCATCTAGTACGACCCCGCTCGATCGACACCGCGCGCCTCGTCTGCGAAATGCAGGCGGGGCGCGTAGGTTTGAGAGGTGTTCGACCTCACGCAGAGCCTCGTCGTCCTCGTCCTGTGGGTCGTCTTCGGGGTGGTCAAGATCTGGGCGTTCGTCGATTGCGTACGGGCCCCCGCTGCGGCCTTCCCCGCCGTCGGCCGTGTCTCCAAGATCCTGTGGCTCATCCTCACGGGCGTCGCGCTGCTCACCGGCCTGATCCCAGGCCTCACGCTGGGCATCATCGGTATCGCGGGACTGGTGGCGTCGCTCGTCTACCTCTTCGACGTACGCCTGCGCATCCGCGAGATCACGGGTTAGATCAGTCCCAGCCGCCGCCCTCGGGCATGTGGCCATGCTGCTGCCACATCCACAGGGCCTGGTTCTCCCAAGTGCTGCATTCGAGTCGCTCGGCGCGTCCTTCGTCGTCTGCCAGCGCGTAGACGTAGGTCGTCGACAGGCTCTCTCCAGAACCTGAGGTGACTTTGACGGGCTCGGGGAGCAAACCGCGCGGCACCCAAGTGTGCAGGTCGCGACCGGCGATGAGCAGGCCGTCGAGACCGAGGAGATGCAGGCCCAGGCGATAGTCCCCGCGCTTGACATCGCGTCGCTCAGCGAGGCCGACGATCAGCTTGCCCGCGGCGAAGACGGCGAAGAACAGGCATATCGCCGCCATCGTGCCGTAGACGATGCGTTCGGGGCCGGCGGATGAGTCGAGCCCCGCGGCGATGGTCGCCCGCAGGCTCGAAATCCCGATCACCAGGAGGAAGACGAGCCATGCCGCGGGTGCCCAGCTGATGTAGGTGCGGCGCACGAGGAAGCGCGAGTTGGCCGGCCGGGAGATGCCCGAATCGAGCAGCTCGCGGGCCCGCAGCGGCAGGCCATCGGCGTCGACGCGCACGAGGATCCGATCGTCGGGCACGTCGTCAGGCCTCGAGTGCGACGCGGATCCGCCGGAAGCCCTTGCCCTTGTTCTCCACTTTGACGACGCGCATGTGTCCGACCTGTCGGGTCGACGCGACGTGCGTGCCGCCATCGGCTTGCACGTCCAGCCCGTCGATGTCGACGATGCGCACAATCTCGATTTCCGGAGGGAGAAGGTTGGTGGCGGTGCGGATGACATCCGGGATCGCGAACGCCTCATCGCGCGGCAGGGAGTACGCCCGGATGGCGCGATCGGCCTCGACCTCGGCGTTGATCGCCGATTCGATGGCCTCCTTGAAGCCCTCGGGGATTCCGTCGAGGTTGAAGTCCAGGCGCCCCTCGAGAGGCTCCATGTTGGATCCGGTGACGAGGGCGCCGAAGTCGCGGAAGACGACACCGGACAGCACGTGGAGGCCGGAGTGCGTGCGCATCAGGTGGGTACGCCGCTCATCGGCGATAGCGCCCTGCACCTGGGTGCTGACGGCCGGCAGTGGATCGCCCTCCGCGGGGATCAGCCACACGTCATCGGCGCAGCGGGCGCCGACGATGCGCGTCTGGACACCGCCCCACAGGAGGATTCCCTCGTCGGGTGGCTGGCCGCCGCCGCCGGGGTAGAACGCCGAGCGGTCGAGGACGATCCCGAACTCCGGGTCGATGGCGAGGACCGTCGCGTTCCACTTGCGGAGGGTGGGGTCCTGGAGTTCGAGTCGGTGGGTGGTCACGGCTAGCGGCCCTGATTGGCCACGGCCGCTGCCGCCTCGGCTGCCGCCGTGGGATCGAGGTATTCGCCGCCGCGCACGATCGGCCGCAGGTCCGAGTCAAGTCGGTAGACGAGCGGGATGCCCGTGGGGATGTTGAGTTCCGCGATGTCGTCATCGGAGATGCCGTCGAGGTGCTTGACCAGGGCGCGCAGCGAGTTGCCGTGGGCGGCTACGAGCACCGTCTGGCCACGCCGCAAGCCTTCGGCGACGATGACGTCCTCCCAGTAGGGGATCAGGCGCGCCACGACGTCCTTGAGGCACTCCGTGCGCGGGCGGGCCTCGGGCGGCAGCGCCGCGTAGCGGGCATCGTGCGTCTGCGCGTAGTCGCTGTCGGGATCGATGGGGGGCGGCGGCACGTCGTACGACCGCCGCCACAGCATGAACTGCTCCTCGCCGTATTTCTCGAGGGTGTCCTTCTTGTTCTTGCCCTGCAGGTCGCCGTAGTGCCGCTCGTTTAGCCGCCAATTGCGCACGATGGGAATCCACGCTCGATGAGCCTCGCCGAGGGCGATATTGGCGGTGGTGACGGCCCGGGTGAGAAGCGACGTGTGCACGACATCGGGGAGCAGTCCAGATTCACGTATCAGCACGCCTCCGCGCGCCGCCTCCGCGTGACCCTTCTCCGACAGCCCGACGTCAACCCAGCCGGTGAAGAGGTTCCTGGCGTTCCACTCGCTCTCGCCGTGGCGGAGGAGGATGAGGGTGTAGGGCGCGCTCATGGCGTCATCCTGCCGAACGGTCAGGACGCGGGGTCGGCGAGGTGCCGGAAGGCCTCGAGATTGGCGGTGGACTCCCCGCGCGACGTGCGCCACTCCCACTCGCGCTTGATGGCGCTAGCGAATCCGAGCTCGAGGATCGTGTTGAAGGACCCGTCGGAGTACTCGATGACGGCACCGAGGAGCCGATCGAGCTCACCGTCGTCGACCGCCCCGAGGGGGATGCGGCCGCTCAGGTAGATGTCGCCGAGGTGATCGATGCAGAAGGCGACGGCGTAGGTGCGACGATTGCGCTCGAGAAGCCAGCGGTAGACGCCCTCGGCGTTCTCATCGGGATTGCGCGCGACGAAGGCATTGACGCTGAGTGCCTGGTCGCCCACCACGAGCGAGACGGTCGTCTTCAGCTTGTGCTCGCCGGGCAGGGTCACGACGAAGGTGCCGGGAGCCGACTCCTCGTAGGGCAGGTCGTTATCGTCGAGGTATGCGCGGATCCGATCGGAGACCGCATTGGGTCGCCCGGTCACCGACCGCTCGCGGCCACCGGGAGCAGGACGTGCTGGGAGATGGCCTGGGAGTACGAGTCGATGAGGCCGGCCGCGGTGTCGGACCAGCTGAACTGCTCGGCGTGTGCCCGGGAGCCCGCCGCAAGTCGGTCACGCTCATCAGTCGTCATTCGCGTGATCGCACGCGCCCATTCTGTCGGGTCGTGACCAGCTACGAGGATGCCGCTGCGTCCATCGGCGACGGCGGTGCGCAGGCCTCCGACCGATGCGGCCACGACGGGCGTGCCGCAGGCCTGGGACTCGACTGCGACGAGGCCGAACGACTCCGAGTAGGACGGCACCACCGTGGTGTCGGCAGCGCGAAACCACGTGGCCAGGCGCTCGCGATCGCCTGGGGGCTCGAAGCGGACGATGTCGGCGATACCGAGATCGTCCGCGAGGTCGGCCAGGGCGGTTGGGTGCTCGAGGCCGCTGCCGGAGGGCCCGCCGCAGACGGCGACGACCATGCGAACCCGCAGGGCTGGATCACGTTGCAGCATTCGGTGAGCCGCATGAAGAAGCACATCAGGGGCCTTGAGCGGCTGGATGCGACCGATGAAGAGCAACACGAAGGCGTCTGACGCCAGGCCGAGTTCGGCCCGCGCGTGCGCCTGGCTGCCGGGGCGGAAGACATCGAGGTCGACCCCGGGATGGACGATGTCGACCCGGCCCGCTGTGGCGCCGTAGAGGTCGATGAGCTGCGCCGCCTCCTGCCCCGTGTTGGCGATGAGGCGGGTGGCCTGCTCAACCACCTGTTGCTCGCCGATCTCGCGAGTGGCCGGCTCCGGGCGATCGCCCGCGGCCAGCTCGCGATTCTTCACCTTCGCCATCGTGTGCATAGAGTGGACGAGTGGGACATCCCAACGCTCTGACGCCAGCCAGCCGACCTGTCCGGAAAGCCAGTAGTGCGAGTGGATGACGTCGAACCACCCCTCTGACCGCGAGGCCTCGACGTGCATGAGGCCTGATGTCAGTGCGCACAGCTGGGCGGGCAGCTCTTCCTTGCGTAGCTCCTCGAAGGGACCGGCGCGCAGATGCGTCACGCGAACGCCGGGCTCAACCTCGACGGTGGGCGGCAGGGCCGACGAGGCAGCGCGCGTGAAGATCTCGACCTCTACGCCGGCAGCGGCCATGCGCCGCGCGGTCTCGAGGACGTAGACATTCATCCCGCCCGCATCACCCGTGCCGGGCTGATCGAGAGGGGAGGTGTGCATCGAGAGTACCGCGACGCGGCGGGGCGTCGTGCTGCGTAGCCGACGGGCCATCTTCCACCTCCTCCAGGGAACCAACCACCTAGTGTGGCGTACTCCTGCCTCCGGGGCACATTCGTGGGGGAAACGGACCGCTAGGCATCGAGCGAGACCCCCGCATAGGGCTCCCCGGTGACGATCGTGACCACGCGCCGGGTCACCGAGACGGCATGGTCTGCGTAGCGCTCGTAGAAGCGCGAGAGCAGGGTGACGTCGACGGCCGCCTCGACGCCGTGCTTCCACGACGGCGACAGCACGATGCGGAAGAGCTCACGGTGGAGCCGGTCCATCTCGGCGTCGTGGCGGGCGATGTCGGTGGCGAGGAAGACGTCCTTAGTCGCGATCACGGCACCCGTCTGAGACACGATCGCCTCGGCGATTCCACCCATCTCGGCGAAGGTTCCGCGGAGTTCCTGGGGAATGGATGGGCTGGGGTAGCGCATGCGGGCCTGCTTGGCGACGTGCTCGGCGAGGTCGCCCATGCGCTCGAGTGAAGACGCAATGCGCAGTGCCCCGATGACGATGCGCAGGTCAGACGCGACCGGTGCCTGGAGGGCAATGGCGTCAAAGCACTTCTCCTCGATCTCCGAGGAGATCTCGTCGATGCCCGCGTCGGCGGCGATGACTTCTTCGGCAAGTCGCAGATCCGCGTCGAGGAGGGCCTGGGTGGCGCGGTTCATGGCCGATCCCACCCGCCGGGTCAGCTGGACGAGGTCCTCGCTGATGTCGTCGAGCTGCTTGCTGAACGCTTCCCTCACGTCTGCCTCCCGTGCACATCATCCCCCGCGCGAGATGAACGAGGCGGAGCCGGGGGGTTAACGACGGGCGACCGGTCATGAATAGTCAGGAAATGCCCAGCCCCACTCGATTCGCACACGCGCACCCGTGGGGTACGCCCGTATCCTCGTGCCATGACAGCCGGCCCGGTGAACGCCGTGCAGGGCATGCCCACGTCACGGTCGGTGCTGCCCGAGGAGGCCGCGCGGCTGCTCAACGCCCTGCCGCTTGCCTCGGTCGTCGTTGACATCCAGGGCAACGTGCTCAGGTCGACCCCTCGGGCTGAGGCCCTCGGGATCGTTCGCCGCGATGTCATCGTCGTGGCCGAGATCGCCAAACTCATCGACGAGACGATTCGGTCACTGACCACGCGTGAGCGGCAGGTGCGGGTGCGCCGCCCTCCGCTCGGCAAGGACATGCTCGATCTGCGAGTGCTCGTCGTGCCACTGAGTGCCGACGCCTTTGCCGTGCTCGTGGAGGATCTGTCCGACGAGCGTCGCGTCGCGGCCGTGCGCCGCGACTTCGTTGCCAACGTCAGCCACGAGCTCAAGACTCCGGTTGGTGCAATGGCCCTCCTTGCCGAGGCGATTCTCTCGGCCGCCGACGACGAGGAGGCCGTCCGAAGGTTCGCCGAGCGCATGCTCACCGAGTCCGGACGCCTCTCATCGCTCATCAACGACATCATCAATCTGTCGCGGCTGCAGGGGGATGACCCCCTGACTCACGCCGAGATTTTCGACGTGGACCTCCTGGTTGCCCAGGCGGCAGATGAGGTTCGCACGGTTGCCGGCGCCAAGGACATCGAGGTCATCACGTCGTGTGATTCGGGGGTGGCGCTCCTTGGCGATCGCTCGCAGATCCTGATGGCGCTGCGCAACCTGCTTATCAATGCCGTCACGCACTCCGAGTCGCAGACGCGCGTCGCCGTCGCCGTCCGTGCCGATGAACACGTCGTGGAGATCGACGTCAAGGATCAGGGAGCGGGAATCCCGGCCCACGATCTCGATCGGGTGTTGGAGCGCTTCTATCGGGTCGACCCCGCGCGCTCGCGGATCACGGGAGGCACCGGCCTCGGACTCGCCATCGTCAAGCACGTATGCGAAAACCATGGCGGCGAGGTGGGCGTCTGGTCGGAGGTGGGCGTGGGTTCGACCTTCACCCTCCGGCTGCCCCGCGCGGCGGCCGCTGCGCCCCTCATTGCCACACCCGCGTCAGACAAAGGAGAGTTGGTCACGTGACCCGTGTGCTCGTAGTGGAAGACGAGGAGTCGTTTTCCGACGCGTTGTCCTTCATGCTCCGCCGCGAGGGATACGAAGTGGGCATCGCTACCGACGGTGCCGAGGCGCTGGCCGAGTTCGACCGACACGGCGCCGACCTGGTGCTCCTTGACCTCATGCTGCCGGGCATCCCTGGCACGGAGGTCTGCCGCACGCTCCGCCAGCGATCATCGGTGCCCATCATCATGGTCACGGCCAAGGACGGCGAGGTCGACAAGGTGGTTGGGCTGGAGCTCGGCGCCGACGACTACGTCACGAAGCCCTTCTCATCGCGAGAGCTCGTTGCGCGCATTCGAGCGGTGCTGCGGCGCAAGGGTGAACCCGAGGCCATGCTGCCCAGCGTGATCGAGGTCGGCCCCATCCGCGTCGATGTCGACCGCCACGTGGTCGTCGTTCGCGGCGAGACAGTCGCTATGCCCCTCAAGGAGTTCGACCTGCTCGAGATCCTGATGCGCAATGCCGGCCGGGTGCTCACACGCACCCAGCTCATCGACCGCGTTTGGGGCTCGGACTATGTCGGCGACACCAAGACCCTCGACGTCCACGTGAAGAGACTGCGGGCCAAGATCGAGGCCGATCCGTCACAGCCGGCCATCTTGCAGACCGTGCGCGGCCTCGGCTACAAGATCGAAGCCTGAACTACGGCGCAGCGACTGGCAGCAGGCCCTCGTAGTAGCCGACGGGCGGCACGGTCAGCACCGAAATGTCGAGTTGCCCAGCCGTCTGGAAGACAAGGGTGACCGGCACGTAGCTGCTCGATGCGACGTCGAGTCCGGTCACGAGCGCGACCTTGGTCGGGGGCTGCCCTTCTACGCCGTAGCCGAAGGCCTCGAAGGTGCCCGGAGCGATCGGCGTCGGGGCAATCGTGGCCACGATGCCGTTCACCGTCACCGACGTGAGGGTGTCGGCCTCCATCCCCTGATTGAAGACCGACATGATGAGCGAAGCGGTGCCGTCGTCGCCGCGCACAACCGTGGCATTTTCGATGCGCATGTCGCCGACCGTGGCCTGAGTGCCATTGCCGGAGTTCATCGAGGCCTGCATGGTGGTGCTCGCGCCCTTGCCCTGCCAGCATCCTGCGAGCGCGGGGACGGCGGCGATGGCGATGGCGGCGACTGCCAGTCGACGAAGAACGATGGACAAGTTCACTCGGTCTCCTGCGATGCGGTTATCGGGCATGCGTTGCGAGGCACGGCCAGCGTATCTGGTCACCCCCGGCCCGGTTGGGGCCCCTGATACCCGTGATATCCTGATGGACCTGGAAAGGGGTTCTTCTCTATGACGTTCAAGGTTGGCGATACCGTCGTGTACCCCCATCACGGGGCCGCCCTCATCGAGGCCGTGGAGATCCGCGTGATCAAGGGCGCCGAGAAGGAATACCTCGTTCTGCGGGTCGCCCAGGGCGACCTGACCGTGCGGGTTCCCGCCGACAACGTCGACCTCGTGGGTGTTCGCGATGTCGTCAACGCCGAGGGCCTCGATCGGGTCTTCGAGGTCCTTCGCCAGCCCTACACCGAAGAGCCCACCAACTGGTCTCGCCGTTACAAGGCCAACCTCGAAAAGCTCGCCTCGGGCGATGTGATCAAGGTGGCCGAGGTCGTCCGTGACCTGTGGCGCCGTGAGCGCGAGCGTGGGCTCTCGGCTGGCGAGAAGCGTATGCTTGCCAAGGCCCGCCAGATCCTCGTGAGCGAGCTCGCTCTCGCTGAGAAGACCAATGAGGACAAGGCCGAGGCGATCCTCGACGAGGTCCTGGCCTCCTAGACGCACTCGGGCTAGGCCACCACGGGCTGCTCGCCCGTGTGACGGAATGCGGAGGTCGCCATGGGCGACGCCTCTCTCACCGCGGTGATCGTCCCCGCGGCAGGCCGTGGTGAGCGCCTCGGTCCCGGAGCGCCCAAGGCCCTGCGCACTCTTGCCGGTCAGCCGATCCTGCTCCACGCCGTCCGCAACCTGGCTACGGCTCGCGCCATCGATCTCATCGTGGTCGCCGTGCCGGAGGATGCGGTCGAAGAGTCCCGTGCCCTGCTCGCCGGCATCGAGATCCCACTTACGATCGTATCCGGCGGCGACACCCGCCAGGACTCCGTGGCGCGGGCATTGCTCGCCCTTCCTCCCGAGGTCGATGTCGTCCTCGTCCATGATGCCGCCCGTCCGCTCGTCCCCGCCGAGGTCGTGGATCGCGTGGCTGCCGCGGTGCGCGGGGGCGCCGAAGCCGTGATCCCCACGCTCGGGGTGGTCGACACCATCAAGGAGGTCGACGGCGACGGCATCGTGCGCGCCACGCTCGACCGATCGCGCCTTCATGCCGTCCAGACCCCCCAGGGCTTCGACCGCGACGTACTCCAGCAGGCCCACGCGGCATCGGATGGCGAAGATGCCACCGACGATGCGGGCATGGTCGAGCGCATGGGCTTGACGGTGTGCGTCGTCCCTGGGCATGAGGAAGCGTTCAAGATCACGCGCCCCCTCGACCTTGTCCTCGCGGAGGCCATCCTCGTGCGACGGAGGGCTGCTGGTGGAGTCGGCTAGCGCGATCGGGCTTGGCGTCGACGTGCATGCGTTCGAGGCCGGACGCCCACTGTGGGTCGCCGGGCTGTTATGGGAGGGCGACGGCCTCGCCGGACACTCAGACGGCGATGTGGCAGCTCACGCAGCATGCGATGCGCTGCTGTCTGGCGCAGGCCTGGGCGACGTGGGCAGCCAGTTTGGCACCGATGATCCGCAGTGGGCCGGCGCCTCGGGTGCGGTCCTGCTCGCCGAGACCGCTTCGCGAGTGCGGGCGGCCGGCTGGTCGATCGGAAATATCGCCATCCAGGTGATCGGCAATCGGCCGCGCATCGGTTCACGTCGCGCGGAGGCGGAGTCGGTCCTGTCTGAAGCTGCTGGGGCGCGCGTGAGCGTCGCGGGCACGACGACCGACGGGCTGGGCCTGACCGGTCGTGGGGAGGGCCTTGCGGCGGTCGCCACGGCGCTGCTCACGCGCTAGCGATCGGCTATCCGCTGGGCAGCGGTCGTTTGTCCTCTGTAGCGTGACCTGTCAAGGGACACCGTCCAAGCCGCGTCAGTCTTGTTGCAGTGGCCGCTGCCGCGGTGATGGCGGGTTGGCCAGGAGAAGAAACCAACTATCGGCCTGTCGCGCAAGGCGAGAAAGAGAGGCCTTCTCGAAGCGCCGAACACATATACGACTGGACGACCACAGGTTGGGAGGGCTGGTTCGGCTAGGACGGAGATAGCCTTCCGCCATGACCGCAACGATTCCGCCCGAGGCGTACCCGATGCTGGACGCCGCCGAGTTCGCCACGATCGCCACGACCAACCCCAACGGCTACCCCCAGCTCTCCGTCGTCTGGGTCGAGCGCGACGGCAACGATCTGCTCGTCTCCACGACCAAGGGCCGGCGCAAGTGCCTCAACATGGAGCGCGATCCGCGCGTGACGGTCCTCGTCTACCCTAAGGACGACCCGTACTCCTACGTGGAGGTCCGTGGCCACGTCCGCATGACAGAGGAGGGCGGCCGAGAGCTCATCGATCGCTTGAACGACCAGTACACCAGCACCGGTCGCTATACCGGCGATGACGGCACCGACAACGTGCGCGTCGTGTGCCGCATCACGCCGGTGAAGGTTGTCACGCGCCTACCCCACTAGGGCCCGTCACCATTGCCGCGATGCTGAGTGTGCGCTTGCGTGCGTCGATATCGCCCGAATGGTGCCCGGAAGTGCACAGTCGGCGCGCATGATCGAAAGGCCCCTCCTCTACCCTGACGGGGTGAACCTGCGCCTCTACGACACCGCGGCGCGCTCGGTGCGCGACTTCGAGCCCCTCCAGCCGGGGCGCGCGTCGATCTACCTGTGTGGGGCCACCGTGCAGGCGCCACCCCATGTGGGGCATATCCGCTCCGGCCTGGCCTTCGACATCCTGCGTCGCTGGCTTCAGGCATCCGGCTACGACGTCACCTTCGTGCGCAATGTCACCGATATCGACGACAAGATCCTTCAGCGCGGCACTGACGAAGGCATCCCGTTCTGGCAGGTGGCCATGCGCAATGAGCGCGCATTCACCTGGGCCTACGACCAGCTGGGCTGCCTGCCTCCCACCTACGAGCCACGGGCCACCGGTCACGTGCCCGAGATGGTCGAGCTCATGCAGCGACTCATCGACGCCGGCCACGCCTACCCGGCCGACGGTGACGTCTACTTCGACGTGCGCTCCCTCCCCGAGTACGGCGCGCTCAGCGGACAGCGCCTCGACGACATGCAGCCCGCCGCCGACTCCGATGCGCAGATCAAGCGTGACCCTCGCGACTTCGCACTGTGGAAGTCAGCGAAGCCCGGGGAGCCGCAGTGGCACACGCCGTGGGGCCCGGGACGTCCGGGCTGGCACCTGGAGTGCTCGGCGATGGCCTCGCGCTACCTCGGGCCGGCGTTCGATATCCACGGCGGCGGCATGGACCTGCTCTTCCCCCACCACGAAAACGAGATCGCGCAGTCGAAGGCGGCGGGCGATTCGTTCGCGCAGTACTGGATGCACAACGCCTGGGTCACGACGTCGGGGGAGAAGATGAGCAAGTCGCTTGGCAACTCGCTGCTCGTCTCCGAGGTCGTGCAGCGGGTGCGCCCCGTGGAGTTGCGCTACTACCTCGGGTCGGCGCACTACCGCTCCATGCTGGAGTTCTCCGACGAGGCCATGTCGGAGGCGGCCGCGGGTTATCGGCGCATCGAGGGCTTCGTGCGTCGTGCCGAGGAGTCGCTAGGCATGCCCGAGTCCGTGCCGGTCCCGGACGCTTTTGCCGCGGCCATGAACGACGACCTCGGGGTGCCCCAGGCCCTCGCGGTCGTCCACGACACCGTGCGAGTGGGAAATGCGGCGCTCGCGGCCGACGAGCTCGTCGGCGCTCGCGAGGCACGCGATGAGGTCGTGGCCATGCTCGACGTCCTCGGGCTCAATCCCTATGCCCCGCCCTGGGCCGCGCAGTCCGATGACGGCGCTGCACGGCGCGCCCTCGGGCCACTGGTCGACGTCGTCCTCGCCCAGCGTGCTGCTGCGCGCGATCGCAAAGACTTCGCGGTGGCCGACGCGCTGCGCGACGGACTGGCTGCATCGGGCATCGTCGTCGAAGACACCCCCGCCGGACCGCGATGGTCACTCGCCGAGGAGATCTGATGGCCGGCAACTCCCAGCGCCGCGGGGCGATGCGCAAGGCGGGCTCGAAGAAGGGCGCCGTCGTCGGCTCGGGTGGGCAGCGGCGCAAGGCGCTCATGGGCAAGGGGCCGACACCGAAGGCGACCGAACGCACCGGCCATCCCGCTTCTCGACGAGCGAAGGCGGCCGACAAGGCCAAGGCCAGGACGACGCCCCGTCGCTCCAAGGATGCCAAGGACGTGCTGCTCGGGCGCAACCCGGTGGTCGAAGCCTTGCGCGCCGGGGTTCCTGCGTCCGCCCTCTACGTCCAGCAGTTCGTCGACTCGGACGATCGCGTGCGCGAGGCGGTGCAGATCGCCGCAGACAAGGCCATGCCGCTCCTCGAGGTGCCGCGCACCGAACTCGATCGCATGTCGGGCGGCGGAGTGCACCAGGGCGTGCTGCTCATCGTTCCCCCCTACGACTATGTCGACCCAGCCGATCTTCTCGACACCCCCGGACGTATTCAGCCGCTGATCGTCGCGCTCGATGGGGTGACCGACCCGCGCAATCTTGGAGCGATCGTTCGCTCGGTTGCCGCCTTCGGTGGCAGCGGCGTAGTGATCCCCGAACGCCGGTCCGCGGGTGTCACCGGATCCGCCTGGAAGGCCAGCGCCGGGACGCTCGCGCATGTGCCCGTGGCTCGCGCGGTCAACCTCACTCGAGCGCTCGTCGCCTACCGAAAGGCCGGCTTCACAGTGCTGGGCCTGGCCGCCGATGGCGACATTGACCTTCCATCGCTGAGTGCTGAGATAGCAAGCGGCCCGATCGTCCTGGTGGTCGGCGGTGAGGGCAGGGGGCTCGGTCGGCTCGTCGGCGAGACGTGCGATCACATCGTGTCGATTCCCATGGCTGCCGCGGCGGAGTCGCTGAACGCGTCGGTTGCCGCGGGCGTCGCCCTCTATGTAATCGCGTCGCTGCGCTCGGGTTGAGCACTCACGCGCCGGCCGAGGAACTGGCCGAGGAGCGGGAAGATGAGCACCGACAATGCTCCGGCTCCGACAAGTGCGGCCCCGACCTGGGACTTCATCGTGCCGTTGTCGACCTGGATAGTCGTCACGGCGACGATGATCGGCAGCGCGGTGGCGACGTAGAGCGAGAACTGTGCTCGGCGCCCCGCCTGCGGAATCGCCCGGCGGTAGATGACGAATTGGGGCACTCCACGCACGAGTAGCAGCAGCACCGTGAAGACGGTCAGCAGTTGCGGGTATTCCAGGATCGACCGAATGTCGAGTTTGGCGCCCGACACGATGAAGAAGAGGGGGATGAACACCCCGAAGGCGACGCCGGTGAGCTTCGTCTGCAGAAGGTTCTCCTCGCTCTTGGTCGCGAAGAGCTTGAGGATGACCCCGGCCACGAACGCTCCCAGTGCCACGTCGAGACCAAACAACTCGGCGGTGGCCACGAGACCGAGCAGGAGCAGGACGGTCAGTCGAATGGCGGTCTGCGAACTCGTCCCGTGGCCGCGGTCGATGATGGAGACGACCTGTTCGAACTTCAACCAGCCCGGGACCTTCGCGAAAGCGAGTGCGACGACGGCGAAGAGGGCCACGGCGACGAATCCCATAGCCGGATTGGCCGTGGTGAGCAGGATCGAGATGGCCAGGATGGGCCCGAACTCGCCGATGGCACCCGCCCCCATGAAATAGGTGCCGAATGGAGTCTTGAGCAGCCCCTTGTCGCGCAGGATGGGCAGCAGGGTGCCCAGGGCGGTGCTGGTGAGTGCGATCGCGACTCCGAGGAAGTCTCGGATGATGCTGAGGTATTCGAGTAGTGCCGCGGCGAGGCACGCGAGCACGACAGTGGTGATCCACCCGATGAGCGCGAGCTTGCCGGAGCGGCCGCGGATCGCGTGTTTCTCCAACTCCAGCCCCGCCGCGAAGAACAGGAAGGCAAGGCCGATCTCGGAGAAGAGGAGGATGGTCTCGTCGAGTTGGATCCAGCCGAGGCCCGATGGGCCGAAGACGATCCCGCCTGCGAGGAGCAGGACTACCTCAGCGATGGGAAGGCGCAGGAGGCCAACGATCAGAGGCACAGCCGCGGCTATCGCGGCGATCACCAGTAAGGAGTAGATCCCCTGGGAGACATCCACGGGCGAAGCCTAGTCGTCGAGCAGGTGGATCCATAACGATCTCGTAGGCTCCTGACATGAGGTCGACGGTCAATAGATGGGCGGTCCTGGCCGTCCTTGCGGGTGCACTTGCCGTCATCTCTCTCGACAACACCATCGTCAACGTCGCCCTGCCCGTCCTGCAGGAGGAGCTCGACGCGACCACGGCCCAGCTGCAGTGGGTTGTTGATGCCTACTCCGTGATGTTCGCTGGCACGCTGCTCCTGGCCGGCTCCCTCGGCGACCGTTTCGGCCGTCGCCGTGCCCTCCTCATCGGCCTCGTGGTCTTTGGGAGCGCATCCCTCGCGGCGGGCTTTGCCAACCACGCGCTCACCCTTACTGCCTTCCGGGCGATCATGGGGATCGGTGGGGCATTCATCATGCCGTCCACGCTGTCAATCCTCATGAATGTGTTTACTGATCGTCGCGAACGTGCCCAGGCAATCGGCATCTGGGCCGCGACCGCCGGCGCCGCTGTTGCCATCGGGCCCATCGTCGGCGGACTGCTCGTCGAACACGTCTCGTGGCACGCGATCTTCTGGGTCAATCCGCCACTCGTGGTCATCGGCATTATCGCCACACTTCGCTACGTGCCAGAGTCCCTCGATCCGAGCCGACCGCGCCTGGACCCGCTCGGCGCCGTGCTCTCGACAGTCGGCCTGGTCGCGCTTGTCGTCACGGTGATCGAGATACCCGACGCGGGCCTCGACCCCCTCGCCGTCACATCGTCCGTCGCGACGGTGGTCTTCCTGAGCGGCTTCGTGTGGTGGGAGCTCCGGGCCCCGCGACCGATGCTGCCCATGAGCCTGTTTCGCAACCGCCTCTTCACCGTCTCGGTCATCTGCGTCGCGCTGGTCTATGCGGCGCTGATGGGAATGATGTTCTTCCTGCCTCAATTCCTCCAACTCGTCCAGGGGAATACCCCCGTCGAGTCGGGCGTATCGATGCTCCCCGGTGCTGGAGGCATGCTCATCGCGTCGCTATTGAGTCCCCGAGTGGCCGAGCGCATCGGCACACGCACCACGGTCCTCATCGGATTCCTCCTGGTGACAGCAGGCTTTGCGATCGCCACCTTGATGAAGGTGGGATCGCCCTACGCGCTCATCGGCGGGAGCCTCGGCCTGATCGGCTTCGGTCTGGGCATGGTGCTGCCGCAGGCGACCAACGGCGTGCTGGCCGCGACGCCGCCCGAACGGGCCGGCATTGGCGCTGCCGTCAACGACGGCATGTCTGAACTCGGAGGTTCGCTGGGCGTGGCGATCCTCGGGTCGCTCCTGGCTCTGGGCTACCGCAATGAGATCGAGGAACGGATCGCGGCCGCGGGAAATGCGATCGATGCCATCCCCAGCAATGTGGTGGAGGCGGTGCGGGAATCCCTAGCTGCGGGCAGCATCGCGGTGCAGCAGCTGACACCCGATCTCGCCGTACCGATCCGCGAGGCGGCAGGCGAGGCCTTCGTGTCCGGCATGACCATGGCCCTTCTGGTCGGGGGGACGCTCACCCTGCTCGGGCTGATCCTCGCTTGGTGGCTCTTCCCGGCCACGGTGGAGCGGGTCGAGGAGTAGTCACCGGCGCACGGTGATCGGATTGCTCACTGAGGAGTGCTGCCCTTCGCTCCTCGCCGTGACGCGCAGCGTGCCGGAGCGTGGCGGCGTAACGGCAAGTGAATAGCGTCCAAAGGCAGACGTCTGCGTCACGCCTAGCTCCTTGACCTTGCCGGAATTCGAGATCCACGTGACCCGGATTCGCGCGTCCGTGACGGCACTGCTGTCGCGGGTGACCTTGCCTGACACCCGCGTGCTCTGCCCTAGGCGGATCGTCGAGTCAAACTACGCGCACAGATGCAGCAGCGGCGCCATTTCGAATGCGGCGATCTCCAGCGCCCGGTATTCGCCATATGTCGTCTGGCCGCGTTTCGGTGTCGTTCATTGGTCCGGACTCGCTTCCTCCCGGAGTGGCTGGGGGCATCACCCTAGCGCCACGAACTGACCGCCTGGACCCGCGCGCGTTGCAGCCTGTTGTCGTCGGTCGCATGCGGCGGGGGACATCTCGGCCCCGGAGTCGACCCCGCGCCCGACGATGCAGATCCTGCCGCAGATGGCGCATAGGCCCGGGGTTTTGTTGTAGTCGTCACGGCACCAAACGGGCTTGACCTTGTCGCCCTTGCTCCGACAGTAGGGGCCAAAGCGTTCCGCGTAGTCCCCGCTCCAGCGGGTCTGCCGATTGCAGCCGAACGTGGGGCGCCCGATCAAGGCCGAGTCGGGGAGGATGACACCGCGCATGTCTGCGCTGTCGAAGATCGCCGTGCGGATGTTGGATCCGGTGAAATCCGAGTTGCGCAGGTCCGAGTCGGTGAAGTCCACGCCCCGGAGGTCGGAGTCCAGGAACTCCGAGTCGCGCAGGTCAGAGTGCGCTAGGCTGTTGGGGTAGGCGTAATCGTCATCGTTGGCTGTGGCGGTGAGGTTGGACAGCCTCACGTAGAGGTTGCCGCTGGCTCGGGAGAAAAAGGCGCCGCGCACGGTGGCGTCTTGGAGGACCAGGCCGCTCACGTTGGCGCCGGTGAAGTCGGCTCCGTGCAGAATCGTATCGACCAGGGTGGCCACCGGCAGTTGAGCCCGGTTGAACCGGACAGTCCGCAAGGTTGCCTTGGAGAGATTGACCCCTGAGAGGTTCGCATCCGACAGGTCGACGCTGCTGAGTTCGGCACCGCGCAGATCAGCATCGGCGAACGACGCCCCGGCCAGGCTCGTGTCGGTGATCCTGGCATCGGTGAGCACGGCGCGGGTGAACTCGGCGTCGGCCCAGGTACTGGGCTGCGTCGACGTAGGCCCGATGGTCATCGAAGGCATCTCTGCACCGGTGAGGTCCGCGAGCGTCGCGTTTACTGCTATGAAACTGGACGTGCGAAAGGTGACGCCCCGGAGGTTGGCTCGGCTAAGCGAGAGGCTGCCGAAGTTGATGGATCCGCTCGCGGCGTAGGACAGGTTGGCATCGATGAGGCTGCTACGGAGGAAGAGGACCTCGTTGAGCAGCGTCCTGGAAAGGTTGGCTCGGACTAGCTTGGTGCGCTCGATGTAGGCGCCGGAGAGGTCGGACCTGTAGAAGCTGGCCCCGCTGAGGTCCTCGTCGAGCAAGCCGCCATTGAAGGGCAGCACCATCTCCTCGCAGATCGTCCGTGGCTTCAGATCGCAGCCATCGACCACGCGGGCATCGGCGATGGCCGTCGCCAGCAGTCCCGATGCGACAAGACCGATGGCGAGGGGCACGCCGCGCCGCCACGTGCGTCCACCTGTCACGTTCGCAGGGTAGACCACGAGGGCCGACGTTGGGTGCCGAGATGGGTGGTGATGCTTGGCGGGGGTGCAGTTGTCACCACAGATGCCACCAGCACGGCGGGCACGACTCCGACGAGATGCGTGAGCTCTACTGCTTTGGGGCTACAGCTTAAGGCTTGGCGCGTCTGGCTTCCGGCCACGTCCTAATCTTGAGTGTAGTGACAGCGGGAAGGAGAATCCCTCGGCGCGTAGATTGCGCGCGGAGTTCGGCGAGCGACATTGGACGGGCTCATACCCAGACCCTTGCCGGGCCTTTAACAGCGCCGATGTGTTGTCATCAGCACCCAACTGGTCGCGAGTGGCCCCGGGCAGAATCGAACTGCCGACACAAGGTTTAGGAAACCTCTGCTCTATCCCCTGAGCTACGGGGCCGCGAGCAACAGAGTCTACGAGTTACCCTTCAGCATACCTGCAGCCATGCATCGCCTACCCGAAAGATCCTCGGCCGGTCGCATTGCTCTAGTAGGCGCGGTCCTTCTCGGTCTCGGATTGTGTGTCGCCATCTTCATTGCCTTGGACTTGGCGGCAGCGAACGCACGCGACCTACCGGTGAACACCTGGTTCTGGGATCTAGGACAGACACAAGATTGGGTGCTCGCCCTCGCGGAGTTCTTCTCCTGGTTCGCCGATGGTCCGCGCAACATCGTCATTGCGCCACTCGTTGCCGTGATTCTGGTATTGGTCCGGCGGTGGCGCTGGGCGGTCTTTCTTCTTGTCTCGTCGCAACTCGGGCTGGTGATCTCGAACATTTTGAAGTTTTCGATAGCGCGGGAGCGACCGCCGTTCATTGAGAACACAGACCTGCAGCAGCACTTGTCCTTTCCCTCGGGCCACGCTTTCGCCGGTTTCACTATCTGGGCTGCGATGGCGATCATCGCGTGGTACCTACTCCGGCCGCCGTGGGCGAACGTGGTGACGAGCCTGCTCCTCGTCATCGGGCTGCTTCAACCACCGAGCCGGCTCATCGTCGGCAAGCACTGGATCACCGATGTCCTCGGATCATGGCTGGTGGGTGCCGGCTGGCTCCTATTGGTATGGGCGGCGTTTCTGTGGTGGTTAGCCCCGCGACCCGTCGAGGAACGGGTGTGATCAGTGGGGCTCTTTCGAGCGAATCGGTGAGGGGGAGGTGCAGGCACACCTCCCCCTCACGACGGCTTACTTCTTGAAGCCGGTCCAGACCCCTAGCTCTTCACCCAAATCAATTTCCCTTTAACCTTTTTGCAGGTGTACATGGCGCCCTTGTGCTGTCGCTGTTCGCCAACTTTCTTGCACGATTTGGTCTTGGTCGCTGTTGGGGTTGCGGTATCAACGGTGCCGGCCTTAAGGGTCAGCACGCCCGAAGTTATTCGGGAATTCGCGTGATTTCCCCCAGGGGCGTAGCCGTACCACACGCGCAATTGCTGCCCAATGAGCTTGAGTGCCGGATCAAGCACGCTTACGCCTTGAGGCGCGAGCAATGGCTGATTTCGAAGGCTCCACGAAATTGCGTCGGTCGAAGACAAAATGCGAAGTTGCTGCGATGTCTGCGTGGTGCTCCCCGGTAGGGGTGCGCCGGTGGTTGAGGCGATCATCAGGTAAGTGCCGTCGGGCATCTGCAGCGGGGCCGGGTCTACGAGGTTCGGGTCATTCGCAATGATGCCCGGTCGTTTTGTCCAGGTGAGACCGTCCGGTGAGGTCGCGATGTACATGCCGTGTTGGGGCTCCATGCTGTTGTAATAGAGCAGGTACGTGCCGTCCGGCTTTCGTAATACATGCGGAACCCCGCAGCCAATGCTCGTGACGAGTGCGCCTGGCTGCGTGACCCAGTTGGTCAGGTTGGTCGAGGTCGCGTATCGCAGTTCTTTGCGTTGCTTGCTGCACTCGACTTCTGACGCGGCATTCGGATTGATGGCAGCGAAGTACATGCGGTAATTGGCAGGCCCCAGTTTGACAATTGACCAATCGAAGCCGTCAGGAAGGGTTGCACCGGCGACAGCTGACCAACTAGTGCCGTCTTTGCTGGTGTACATCTTGGCTGGGTTGTCGGTAGTCCAGAGGTAATAGGTGCCTGTGGCTTCGTCGAAGAAGACTTCGGGGGAGACACCGGGCGGTGAAGAGGCTGTCGCGGGCAGGCCATCAAGAGTTGCACCGGCAATCGTTGTCGGTGTCGCAGAGAGGGCGCCTTGAGCTTGGGCTGGAGTAACGATGTTGGTAAGCACAAGAGCAACAAGAGTGAGAATTGCGAAGAGTGTCCGCTTCATCATTTTGCTTTTTTTCCTTTCGCGGGTGAGCCGAACCAAGCCCCGCAATGCTACTCCGCGCGGCTCGGCTGATTCCTCGGCGCGCAATTCAGCCACCACCCTCCACCGCCTGCTTCAACTTCACCAGCGACTTCGCCATCGCCTTACCCGACCACTTCACATTCGAGCGCACAGCAGGCTTGAACCAATTGTCACTACCGTCTGACCACTCGGTCACCTCAGTCGTATTCGCATCAATCGCCCGCAATTCATATCGCCAAATCTGATTCGTAACCGTCGCCCACGCGATCACCTCGTTCTCGCGAAACTCGACCACCGTATTCGGCACCAAGTACGGCAAATACTTCAACTTCATACTCATCACGAACTTCGCCCCGGGCCCCAGCCGCGCAGGCCCCCGCAAAACCCCCTGGACCATCCCCGACCCGTCCAACTTCGAATGCATCCGCGGGTTCGCCAACAAATCAAAAATCTTCGACGCCGGCGCATCAATCACGATTCGCGCACCCGTGACAAACGGCAGCGGCGACTCAAGAATCTCAGCCTTCACGCGCCCACCTCACTCACGCACCAACCGTAGGCCCGAGTTCTTCGACGGTGCTGTTGCCCCCGTCCACCACTACGCATTGGCCCGTGATGTACGAAGCACCCGGCGCACACAACATGGCGATCACATGCGCGATTTCGTCGGGTGTGCCGCTTCGCCCCGCGGGGGTGGCTTGCCCGTGGCGCGCCTCATCTTCAGTTTGCGACGCGGTTGCAACCCAGCCCGGCGCAACCGCATTAACCGTCACCCCAACACCCGCATTCTCGAGTGCCACAGTCTTGGTAAACCCCACGACTGCGGATTTCGCCGCCGCGTACGCACTCTCACCAAACATCGCACCAGTGACACCGGTAGTGCTCGCGACATTGACTATGCGTCCGTAGTTTCTTTCGCGCATGTGTGGCAGCACCGCGCGCGTAACCAAATAAGTCGGCACAAGGTTTCGCGTGAGGGTGTGCTGCCAAGAATCTATTTTTGAAAGATGGACGGGGGCTGCGGTGGGCATTGGGTCGTCCACGCTCGTCATGCCGGCGTTGTTCACCAAGATGTCGATGCGCGCGAATTTTTCAAGTGCGGCGGCGACGAGGGCCTCTACTGATTCGGGGTCGGTTAAGTCTGCGGGCTTGGCAGCCGCCGCCGCACCAAGTTCATTCGCGCGCACCAAACACCGATCACTCATAGAAGTAAGCATCACTTTTACCTGAAAGTTGGCCAAGAGTTTTGCGACGGCGAAACCGATTCCGTCGGGGCTGCCTGCGCCAGTGACGATGGCCACCTGATCGCGCCAGCCCCCGATTTGCGCAGCACGCGCACTCGCTTCGCTCACCCCGTCCACGCCCGTTCCCCTCAACCCGTCCACGGCACAAGGCTAGATATCCGGCTAGCCTCTAATCGTGCGACGCAAAAACCGCCTGCTCGTCGAAACCGCAATCGGCCTAAGCGTCACTCTCGGCCTAGTCGGTGCCATTTTGTTTGCATTCGTGCCGCCGACTACTAATGGTGCCCACGCACATCAACTTTCTACTCGCGCGCAGAAAGCCGCCATGCCACTTCGCCCGGGCGAAACCGTGATTGCAACCGGCATGAAAGCCCCCTACACGCCAAAGAGTCGCAACACCGCACTCGATGATTACCGCTGTTTCATAGTCGACCCGGGCATAACCCAAGACAGTTTCTTAACCGGTGTGAAGTTCGCCCCAGGCAACTTAAAGAACGTTCACCACATAATTTTGTTTCAACTAGATGCGGCGATGGTGGCAGGTGCGCAGGCTAAAGATGCAACCGAGAAGGGCCCAGGCTGGCAATGTTTCGGTGGCCCAGGTGTGGCAACGACAGCACAAGGCTCGGCCGCTTCGTTAGTTGGTGCGCCGTGGCTTGCCGCCTGGGCACCCGGCGGTGACGAGCACATCGTGCCCGACGGGTTGGGTGTGCCAATAACAGCCGGTGCGCAGATGATCATGCAAGTCCATTACAACTTGCGCGCGGGCAAAACCCCAGATGTTTCGAAACTCGAGTTACGCACCATGCCCGCCACTGCGAACCTAAAACCCCTTTCGACGAGATTGTTGGTGTCATCGGTTGAGATCCCGTGTCAGCCTGGTGAAGTCGGGCCACTTTGTGATCGCACGGCAGCAGTAAACGATGTGGCGAAACGTTTCGGACAAGAGTCGCGGCTTTTTGCTGAAGGTTTGCAACTTATTTGTGGCACGCAAGCTGCAAATGGCGGCCCAGGCACTACTTCAACTTGCGATTGGCCCGTCATGCAAAGTGGCGTCATCTACGCGGCCGCACCACATATGCACCAACTCGGCTCGGCCATGAAGATAACGCTTAACCCTGGCACCGCGCGCGAGCAAACCGTGCTCGATGTTCCGCTTTATGATTTCGACCGCCAAAGCGCGCAGTGGTTGGCAAACCCAGTGAAGGTCGCCCCAGGTGATCGTTTTCGAATCACTTGCAGTTGGCGCCCCGAGCTACGCAAGATGTTGCCAATATTTAAGGGCACCGAGCCGCGTTATGTCGTGTGGGGCGAAGGCACCACCGATGAAATGTGCTTGGGCGTCTTAAGTGTCGGCCGCAACTAACCAGCGCTGTGATTGCGCCGCCAAAGCGCGGCAGTCGTCAGCCCCCACTCAGCGAAAGCGCTGGAATCTCTTCAAACCCCGTGTGGGTGGCCACTAAAAAGCTACGCCCCTGCAACATCAACTCGCGCAAAAGCGAGGTGACCACCTCTTTCATCTCATCGTCTTGACTCGCTAAGGGCTCGTCCAACAAAGTAAGCCACGTATTTCGCATCAAGGTCAAACTCAAAAAGACTCGCTGAAGCTCACCCCCAGAAAGTTGCGTCAGCCGCTTCTCACTTAATTCGGGCACCCGCATGCTTAGACCAATCGCATCATCAATATCTTGCCCATGACTAGCGAACACCTCTTCGACGCTGTAGGGGTAAGCAAATAGCTGCGCTTGTCTTAGCAGCGAGACCAGCGTGCTCAGCCGACTTATCTTCAAACTTCTCAACTCTTCGCCACCTAATTGAATTTGCCCATGCTGGTAAGGCGCAAGGCCGGCTAGTACTGCCAACAAAGTTGATTTGCCCGCACCATTTGGGCCAACCACGCGCATGCTCTCACCGGGGGCGACGGCAAAATCGAGATTTCGTGCAAGTTGCTTCTCACCTGCAGCAAGTGCGAGCCCCTTTACCGACAGCCCAATTGCCGACATCCCGTTTGCAGGTAACTTGGCAGCATTGCTGGCACTATCTGCGTTCATCGATCACCGTTCTTCTAGCAGCGATGATCAAAATCGGTGCCGAAATAATTGCGACGAATATCGTCAAGGGCAGCTCGGTGGGCGCTAGCACATTGCGAGCTAACGTGTCGCCAACCAAAAGCAGTAGTGCGGCGATAAGCCCGGTAGGTAGCAGTAGGTTCTTATTGCGATACCCGACTAGCGATCGCGCGATGTGAGGGGCAGCCAAACCTAAGAAAGCCACGATGCCAACCGCACTGACGCTAACCCCGATCAAGACCGCGATGAGAAGCACCGCACGAGCCCGAAGATGTTTGACGTCTATGCCATTGATGCGCGCATAGTCGTCCCCAAAATTAAGCAGATCGAGCTGATTCATCACGCGCACACTCAATGCGATTGACGCGACGACGAATATCGCTAGCACCGGGATCTGTTCGGGTCGAGCCAGCGCGAGACTGCCGAGAGTCCAAAAAAGAATTGACCTACCTGAACCGGTATTTAGCGCTGCAATGAAGCCCGTAAGTGCCACGGCAACGGCTGATATCGCGATACCGACGACTATGAAACGATAACCAGAAAGTTGCCCGCGCTTAACCGAGAGCAAATAGGTAGCTGTCACAAAAAGCCCGGCACCTGTTATTGCGGCCAAACCAATTTGCCAAGGTGCGATAGCACCAGCTGCTAGGGCGAGAGCACTACCAAGTGCCGCGCCCCCCGATGCGCCGATGATCGAGGGTTCGGCTATCGGGTTTGTAAACGCAGACTGCGCTAATAGCCCGGCCATACCGATTGCGAAACCAGCCAATACTGCTATCACTACCCGCGGTATCCGTATCTCGGTGAGAATCGAATAGGCGAGCGGGTCGGCAGCTCGCTGGGTCAAGATCTGCAGCGGCTCGCGCAGATAGACGGCCCCGAGCTGCAGTGCGATGTAAGCAGCTATGAGCACAGCTAGCACCAGGCCGAGGGCGACCCATTTCGATTTGGTGGTCAATTAGTAACTAGCAGGCGGGGCTAGCAGTTTTAGGCGAGCTCGAAGTTGTTCAACTAGGGCTGGCGTTCGCGTAGAGAATGACAACAACAACTGATCTTCGACCACGATTACTTGTTGTTGCTTACCTGCCGAGGTCTGTGCGACACCTGGTAACGCCAAAAGCCCTGATATGCCACCAACTGATTCGAGACCCTTGGTCATTACTAAGAGTGCGTCGGGGTTGAGTTTGGCAATGCTCTCAGCCGAAAGCGGGGTGAACGGGTCATTCAAGACTTCGCTCCCAGCGTCAATTGCGCCAGCCATGTCAAGAAGTTGATCAGCACCTGAACCCGTCCCACCGATCAGGTAGATCGCGTTGTTGCCGCGTAGGTAAAGAAACGCAACTCTCGGCTTGGTGCGCACCTCAACGTTGCCATTTGCCGGCAAGGCCAACTGGGTGACTATGGCCTCGGCCTCGCGGGTTAAGCCCAACTTGGAACCGATTGATCGAATCTTGGCAAACATTTCATTCGCCGAAAAGCTCGGCTTTAGCACCAGCACTTCGGCGCCCTGTGATTGCAATTGCTCAAGCTCTGCAGCGTTCGCGCTGCCCTCGTCCAGCAGTATCAAATCGGGCTCGGCCACCAGAATCTGTTCGATATTTACTGCGTGAGCAGGCGAAATCGTCGGCGCCGCAGAAAGCTCCGGACGGGTCTCAGTCGCCGAGACTCCAACAACATTTTGGGTGAGTCCCAAAGAAATCAATACGTCTGAACTGCCCGATGCCAAGGCAGCGATGCGCTTGAACTGCGACTGACCGGCATTCTCGACTATTAACGGCGGTGAGTCAGCTAACGAGACTGGCGTCGAGATTGACTGAGTCTCACTTGCACCACAACCTGCCAGAGCAATTAGTGTGATTCCACACACCACAGCCCTTAGGCCATTCATCGTTGTAGGCACTCACCCATCATCTGCCAGGTTTTGACACTTTTACTTAACATGTCAACTAAAAGTGTCAAAGCGCTTTTTCTAAAACAATGTTATTTTCAATTGTGCTTAACCGCATTACAGAACAATTACAGCAAGGCGCTCACTCATTCGCTAGGGCGATTGTCTGCTCGCTTGCTTTAGCTTTGGCTTTAGTTTTGGCTTTAGCTTTGGCCCCCTCGAGCAGCACCGCCGTTGCTGCAGAAACGAAACCTCAACTAAACGCAAAAGGCCGCTACGGGCAATCACTTAGCGTTGATCGAGGCAATATCGGCCCTGACGGCAAGATCACCGTTTCTGGTAAAGGCTTCGACACAACAGTCGGGCTCTATTTGAGTCTTTGTAAAGAACCACCAAAAGGTAGACAACCAACCCCCTGCGGTGGCGGCATGGATTCAACCGCTGCCACCGGCAGTGCGATTTGGATCGCCAACAACGCGCCCGCTTATGCCGCGAATCTCATCAGACCCTTTGGTGAAGGCGGCACCTTTCGGTTTGAACTCGAATTTCAGCCGACCTTCGGTGGCGTGGACTGCCGTAAAGAAAAGTGCGCAATAACCATTCGTGCTGACCACCTGCGTTCTGGTGATCGCTCACACGACATCTTGATTCCAGTCACTTTTGGTCAAACCCCAGCTGGCAGCCAAGCGGGCTCAAAGAAGCGAGATCAGCAAAACAAGAAATCACAAAAAAACAAAGGAGCAAAAAGGAGCAAATGACAAATCACATATTTACTAAGGGCTTGGCTCTGGGCGCAGGGCTATTGCTATCTCTTACTGCGGCCCCGGCACTGGCTCAAGCACCTGCGACATCTAAAGCCAGCGTGACATTAGGTAAGTCAAGTGACCTTGACCCAGCTGGTGAGAGCATTTCGGTGGCCATTGCTAACTTTCCGGTGCGTGCTGGCTTGTATTTGCAGCAGTGCAAAGAAGCCCCAGCCGGGGTGCGGCCAACGGGTGCTGACTGCAATGAACCCGTGCAACTTTGGATCTCGCGAATACCTGGTGCGAGCTTCTCACCTAACGCACCAATCACGATGAAGCTTGACCCCAAATTCGGCTCAGTTGATTGCACGAAAGACAAGTGCGTCGTCTTCGTGCGATATGACCACA